>Ga0182016_10000256_pt1 | contig 66459 bp, 63 predicted proteins | sample 712S2MmetaG_FD_120491 | JGI IMG/M metagenome (GOLD analysis project Ga0182016, IMG submission 120491) | Permafrost microbial communities from Stordalen Mire, Sweden - 712S2M metaG | ecosystem: Environmental > Terrestrial > Soil > Wetlands > Permafrost | place: Sweden: Stordalen | collected...
TCTGGATTCTCCTTGGGGTTTGCTTGGCGGCTCACCTCAAGGAGTTTCTGGATCGACTCCCGTAAATGTCAAACTGCTACTGCCTCCCCGGCAGAGCCGGGGGATCTCCCGGTGGATTAGAAGAAGTACGATTCGCCAGGCTCCGTTCCTGGTGGACAAAACTGGATGAGACTCGGGTCTTCTCCATCCTATCGCCAAAACCCGCGAGGACTGATTAACCATTTAGCAGGTTAGCGGGTTCATTGCCGGCGTAACTTGCAAACGCAAGTCTCGCTGCTCAGGATGACAGAAATTCGGCTATGCAAACAATTCGGGACTGATCAATAGTTGCGCTTCTTTCCGGCAGGTTTGCCGGTGGGGCGCTTGCTGCCGGGTTTGACTCGGTGGCTGGGTTTGGCGGAGCTGCCGGGCTTGGGCTTGGAGCGCGAGCCGGAGGCGGGCTTGCCGGGACTGAAGCTGGACTTAGGCTTCCAGCCGGGGCCGGCTTTAGCGAAGCTGCCGGGCTTGCTGCTGGGACGCGCTCCTCCAGCGCGGGGTTTGCCGCTGCTGGTGGTGTAGGGGCGAGTGCCTTCGGCGCGGGCGGGCCGGTCGAAGCTGGGCCGGTCGAAGCTGGAGCGGCTGGCGCTGGGACGGTCGCCCGCTGGGCGGTCTGGGCGGGGCCGGGGCGCGCTGGGACGTGCCGAAGAAGTCGGCCGGTCGAAGCTGGGACGGCTGGGCCTGGGCCGGTCTGAATAGGAGCGGGGCGCGCTGGGACGGCTGGCGGCGGATGGGCTTGAACCGGGACGGCTGTAGCTGGCGCGAGGAGCGCTCGACCGGGATGGGCTGGGGCGAGGCGCGCTGGAACGATCCGGACCCGTGATCTCTTCAATGTGAAGGTTGGGCGGACGAACCGGGCCGAGGTCCTCGTCAAAAACTCGTGCTTCGCGCGCGGGCGCTTCGCGGCGGGGTGGGGCGGAGCGCTTGAAGTCTGGCCGAGCCGGTCGTTCTGGGCGGGCTGGGCGATCTGATCTGTCCGGGCGTTCCGGCTTCTTCCAGGCGGGTTTGGGGGTGAAGGGACGGCTCGGAGCTGGCCGGGCTTCTCCGGTTGAACCTTCGGCAAAGCGCGCGGGCGGACGAACGGGGCGGTCGTCCTTCTTCCACGCCGGTCGTGCGGCGGAGCGGGCGGCTGGGCGTGAATCCTGACGGTCAAAGCTGCGTCCGGCGGGGCGATTGAAGCCAAAACTCGCTGGAGAACCCGTGCCTGTGCGGCTGGGACGCTCTTCTTCCGTGCGAGAGAAGCTGCGAACGGGATTGGGGGCCGAGGTGCGTCCAGCGGCGGGACGGAAGCCCTCCGCGCTGGGGCGGGCGGGGCGGAAGAATTTGTTGGCATCGCCGCTGGCGAAGGAGTCCGCTGAGCGGGCGGGACGGTCGGCGCCGAATTTTTTGGGGCGGAAGCCGCTTGGCCGGGCTGCGAGGTCGGGCGGCTGGGCCAACGGTGTGGCCGTGCGCGGACGGCTGCTGGGCTTGGGAAGGACCGTTGGCAGAAGGCCGGCGTCGAGCAGGTTGCGGCGGCGGAGTTCCTTGGATTTGGGGGTGCGCAGCTTACCTTCGGCAGTCAGCCGCAGCGCGGCCAGCTCCTCCGGCTGCAACTCGCGCAGGTTGCCCGGCTCCTGATCGAGGACCAGAGGGCCGTAACCGGTGCGGCGGATTTTTTCGACGAAGTGGCCGATTTCCTCGAACATTTTGCGCAGTTCGCGGTTGCGGCCCTCGATGAGAACGACTTCGTACCAGGGATTGTCGCCTTGGCGGACTTGGCGGATGCGGGCCGGAGAGGTGCGGATCTGGCGCGAGCCGGGAGCGCCCAGCGCGATGGAGACGCCGCCGCGAAGAATGTCGAGCTCGGCTTCGGTAGGCTGGCCGGCAACTTTGACGAGGTAGGTCTTTTCCACGCCGGAGGAGGCCTTGGTGAGGCGGTTGGCCAGCTCGCCGTCGTTGGTGACCACCAGCAGCCCTTCGCTCAGGTAGTCGAGGCGGCCAACGGGGTAGAGGCGCTCCTTCATCTTGTCGAAGAACTGCATCACCGTGGGCCGCCCCTCGGGGTCCTTGACGGTGGTGACGAAGCCACGAGGTTTGTTGAGGACGAAGTAGCGCAGGCGCTCGGGGCCCTGGAGGAGCTTGCCGTCCACGCGGATGTGGTCGCGGGCGGCGTCGGCTTTGGTGCCCAGCAAGGTAACGATCTTGCCGTTGACCTGCACACGGCCCTGCTCGATCAGCTCTTCGGCACGGCGGCGGCTGGCGACGCCGGCGGCGGCGAGAATCTTTTGCAGCCGTTCCAGCTTGGCGGGGGGACGCGGCTGGGGAATGAACACTGCGTCGCCTTCGGAGCCAGCGCTGTCTTCGTCTTCGGGCTCAGGGCCGTCTTCGGCTTCCGTTTCGGTTTCGTCTTCGGCCTGCGCTTCAGCCTCTTCGGCTACGAGCTCTTCTTCCGCCGCGGCTTCTACTTCAGATGCAAAGACAGCTTCGGCAGCGGTTTCAACTTTGGCTTCGATTGCTGCTTCCGGAGTGGCTTCTAACTTGGGTTCAGTGGCTTCAGTTGCTGTCGCTTCGGGCTTAATCTTTTTCTTCGTCATGGGGGTACGTCTCAGTTTCTGCCTGCTCTGTTGGGGGAGGCGCGGCAGGGGCGGCCTCTGCAAGGGTGGAGGGTTCGTTGCTGGCCGCCGTCTCGGCGGTCGCGGTGCGTTCAGGGGATTCTGCAAGCGGTTCCAGGCCTTCGGAGGGCGAGTCTTCCAGCGCCTCGCTGGCGGCTTCGTCAAACTCTGGGCCCAGGGCTGGATTAACTTTTTGCCCGGAGTCTTCGCCGGCTTCAGGCTCCGGCTCGTCCAGTTCGATCGCGGCCAGCTTCTCGAACTCCTCCATCGAGGGCAATTCGGCGACGTCCTTGAGGCCGAAGCGGAGTAGGAACTCGCGCGTGGTTTTGTAGAGGATGGGCCGGCCGATGACCGGCTTGCGTCCGGCGGAGGTGATCAGCTTGCGAGCCAGCAGCGAACCGAAGACGCCAGACGAATCCACGCCGCGAATCTCGTTGATCTCGGGGGCGGTGACGGGCTGCTTGTAGGCGATGATGGCCAGGGTTTCCAGAGCCGGCAACGAGAGCTTGAGCGCTGGCTTGAGGCTTTTGACGAAGAGGCTGACGGCGTCGTGGCACTCAGGCTTGGTGGCCATGCGGAAGCCGCCGGCAATCTCGCGAATCTCGACGCCGCGGCCGTCAGCGGCGTAGGATGCGATGAGTTCGTTGAGCAGTTGGCGAAGGAGGCCGCGGATCTCGCGGTCGCGCAGGCGGGCGATGCGCCGCAGTTCCAACTCGGCTTCGGCGGTCAGCTCGGCTTCCGAGGCGGACTCGGCTACCGGGGCGGCCGCGCCTTCCGGCAAGGCCTCTGCACCTTCGGGCGCGTCGAGGAGGCTCTCCGAGGGCGTTTCCAGACTCGCTTCCGCGTCTGCCGGGGAACTGGCAGGAATGTCCGAATTCAGTACAGTCTCAGCGGGACTCCCCGCGGAATCGATCTCCAGATCAAGGTTGTCGGGAAGGGCTGAATCCAGTTCCGGATAAAGCATTGCCGGCGCATCCAGGATGGCGAACTCCTCGCCCAGGTACGGTTGCAGGGCGGCCAGTCCGGCAGACGCGGCTTCCTCCTCCGCCTTCCATTCGAGGGCGTCGGCGGCAAAGAGGGCGGCGAGTTGGGCCAGTGTGACCGGCTCTTCCGCGGCGTAGATGACAGCTTCCAGCTTGGCTTTCAGGCTCATTTTGTAATAGGTACCTTCAATATCGTACCGGAAGTGGAAGAAATCTGCGCGCGGATTGAGGCGATATCGTCTGCACATGGCCGCAAAAAGGGCGTCCGGCAACGCCGAACGCCCTGAAAAACCATGGGTACGCCGCTTTATCTGACGTTTTGCTGAAATAATGGAACGAGTTTCAGCTCCTGCTGAGGTGGTCCCGGTTGTCCACGGAGGATGACGCGCTGACTCTGGCCCCGCTGAGCAGGGATGCAGGACGAGCAAGTTGGCGGGGCAGGTTACCGGGCGTCCGGCTCGACGGCGTTGCCCTCCTCGCCGGCAACGGCGATGCGCAGGGAGCGAAGAAAGCTGAGATCGTTCTGGGTAAAGGGCGGCTCGGCGCCGCTCTCGCCTGTTCCTGCCTCGGCCTCCTTGGCCTCTCTCGCGGCGACATCATTGAGGCCGATGGTGGCCTCCAGCATCAGCAGTACGTCAAAGCCATGCTGGCGGATATCCTGGACCACGCCGGCGATCTGCTCGCTCTCGATGACCGACTCGTGGATGGCCTCTCCCAATTGCTGAATGAGTTCGCGCAGACGGGTTGTCATAGGCACCTCCAGGGGCTGCGGCCGGCGCGCGTAAAAAGCGCCAGGCAGTGCAGGATTCCTCTACAGTACTTCCGTTACCGTTCGCTGGCAAGTGCGAATCATACGGAATCCGCCGAAATACGGTACGGCGACCGCCGCTGCTACCATCATATCGAAGATGAGACCAGAGAACATCGGGCGCGCACTGGGCATCGGGCTGCGGGTTGCCGGGCGGATCATCGGCCAGCGCCTCGCCGGCGGCGGGCAGAATGCCCCGGCACGCTCCGCCACCACGGCGCATACGGTTGTCGGCGCCGGAGTGCGCGGACGAGCAGACGGGCAGGCAGCCGGACGGGCTACGGCGGGCGTCGCGCGCGGCGTGGGCGGATTCCTGCGCCCCTTCCGTAGAATCGGCGGCATCCTGTGGCTGGAGGTGACGGGCGTCTTTTTCCTGCTCCCCGTGCTGGTCTTTGCTCCCAAGCTGTGGAGCACAAGGGCAAGCTGGGCTCACGGCCCCAATCACCGGACGTTTCTGCTCACCGCTGGAGTGATAGCCGTCTTTCTTTACCTGGGCGTAAGTTCATTCTGGCGCGCGCGGAAGCGGTGAGGCGGCGGCGCTACTCGGTGGAAAGCGAGGCAATACTGTCCTAAAACAATCGCCTGCGCCGCCTGATCACCCAAAACACTATGACCGTAAGAACCACCCCGATCAGCAGCCAGGCAAGGTCTTCGCTCGTGACACTGCTGTTCAAAGACCTGAAACCATGCCAGCGCATCAGCGCCAGCGCATTGCACAATCCAATCTCCATCTCTTCCTCCGCGGGCCGGCCTCAATGCTTACCCACTGCATAGGTAAGAGTCCGGCGTTGCCTCACGGGTTGCCTGCGATCTGATCCTGAGCCGGGACGCGGGGTTTGACCTCGCCGCGCCCACTCCCTATCGTGAAGAGAGTACAGCAAGTCGCACGAAAGGATTCTCCATGACCCTCCCAGCTTCGCCCATTGCCGCCACGCCGAAGAAGACCGCCCTCAACGCCGCCCACCGCGCGCTGAAGGCCAAAATGGTGGATTTTGGCGGCTGGGATATGCCGGTCGAGTACCCCGGCGGGCTGGTGGCCGAGCACCTGGCTGTCCGTAACTCAGTCGGCCTCTTCGATGTGAGCCACATGGGCGAGATCCGCTTTCGCGGTCCCGGCGCGCTGTCCGCCATTCAGCACATCACGATGAACGACGCCAGCCGCCTCCAGGACGGCCAGGCCCACTACTCCGCGCTGCTCACCCCGGAAGGCACGTTCGTGGACGACATTCTGGTCCACCGGCTCAGCCAGGACGACTATCTGCTGGTGGTCAACGCCGGCACCAAGAACAAAGACTACGCCTGGATTCGTGGGCAGGTGGGCGAGAGGCCGTCCAAATCTCCGTTTCAAATCAGCGACGACTCCGACAACTACTCGCAACTGGCCGTGCAGGGGCCGCGGGCGCTGGAAACCCTGCAAAAGCTGACCAAAGTCGATCTGGCTGCGATCAGGAACTATTGGTTTACCTTCGGCGAGGTTTGCGACGTGCCCCATGTGCTGATCGCGCGCACCGGCTACTCCGGCGAGGACGGCTTCGAGCTTTACCTGCCCTCGGAGGTACCGACGACGGAAAAGGTTTGGAATGCGTTGCTGGAGGCGGGCGCGGAGTTCGGCATCCGCCCCTGCGGCCTGGGTGCGCGTAACACACTGCGGCTGGAGGCGGGAATGCCGCTCTACGGCCACGAAATCTCAGACACCATCAATCCATTTGAGTCCGGCCACGAACACTGGCTCAAGCTCGACAAGGGCGAGTTCATTGGCCGCGAGGCGCTGCTGGCCGTGCAAGCCGCTGGCGGGCCCAAGCGCAAGCTCGTGGCTCTGGAAATGTTGGAGCGCGGCATCGCCCGCGACGGGTATCCGGTCCTCGACCTTGAAGGCCATGAGATCGGCGTCGTCACTTCCGGCTCGCCCGCGCCGTTTCTCAAGACCAACATCGCCTTCGCGCTGGTGCCCGCATCCGTAGCCGCCAGCGGCGAAGACGTGATGGTCCAGGTTCGCGCCAATCAGGTGCGGGCGAAGCAGGTTCCGGCGCCGTTCTACAAGCGGGCGAAAAAGTAGTTTGGAGTGGCCCAGGCCTCAGCTTTTTCCGATCAGGGCACCGGCCACAGAGGTTGATGGAATAACCCTCGAGTTTGCGCGTGTATCTCAATTCGTATACAATAATCTTAAGGATGGATTTATGCAGAGCGCTACTGAGATGATTCATGTTCGGATCGATCCGAAGCTGAAGTCGAAGGCAACGAAGACCTTTGGTGCGATGGGGCTCAGTCTCTCCGAGGCGGTGCGCGTTTTTTTGACGAGAGTGGCGACCGACCAGGCCTTTCCCTTTGAGCTTCGCGTTCCAAACGCCGAAACCGTCGCTGCAATGAAGGCAGGCGACCGGGGCGAGGTTGTGAAGTTCAACAATGTCGAAGAGCTGATGGCTGATCTCCATGCGGACGATTAAGGCGGAACAAAAATACCTCTGTTTTTTGAGATTTTTGCGCGATACTGGAATCAAGGTTGCTTAGGGAGGGGCGCATTGATGAAATTCATGAGATTTGTCCTCCTCGGCTTACTCGTTTTTCTGGTGCCGCTGAACGGCTACACTAAGGGTGCCTACGTTTCCAGGAGCACACATAGTTCGCATTCGACGAGGACAAATAGCTCGCACTCGTCGCGCCCATACTATGGTGGTGGGAAGCACACAGAATCCCACGGAGGGCAGTTCCCTGGTTCTACAAATGAACACCACAAGAATGGGCACTACCGCAGTCCTGTGACAGGGCAAGACCAATATGGGAAGCATAAGCCGTAGCACTTATATCATGGCACCCGGCGCGAGTCCATCATCATGGACTCGACGGGTATGTTATTAGAACAGCATGCAGCTTCTCATTGCCTCTTTTTTGGCATTGAAAGCGCAGGCATTGAATTGGAGGAAATTAATGAAGTTCCTGAGTGGCTTATGCACTTTCCTTGGTCTTGCAGTCTTAGCCTCAGCGTCACTTGCGCAAAAGAGATTCGAGCGGCCAGTTGTCAAGGTGTCGGACCCTCAGGCTTACACGTTCGTACGGAACGACGAAGTTGAATACCCGTCTCTGACAAAGGAAGGTCTTTCAGTCTCCTCTCTAGTATTCAGGGGAACGATGTTCTATTACGTTGAAGTCGTAATCAAGAACGATACCAGTGAGGATATTGTTGTCCCGGTGGGTGCTATAACGTTCGAAAAAACTGGTTACACAGTTGTGCAGGTCGATCCGCAGCAGGCCGCAGCGCAGCTGTCGCAACAGGCGGGAATAGCCTTCGTCCCAACTCCGCCACCTGTCGTTCAACCGGGTCAAACAACAACCACGTATTCAGGAACAGCTTCGACATATGGTAATCAAACGTACATCAACGGATCAGCAACAACGAGTACAGACAATTCAGGCCAAGCTGGTGCCAACTTTGGGAACGCAATTGGAAATGCAATCGCAGCGCACCAGTTCTACAAAGCTCAGCATGCTGCAATGCACCTAACAGAATTCTTGCACACATTTGGACAGACCGCTCAGGGTATTGTTGTGAAGCCTGGAGAGACCCGGACAGTTGTTTGTACATTCGAACAATTCAAACAGAAAAAGGCGCCATTTAGCGTTGACATTCGACTCGGCACCTCCCTCTTTGAATTCAAGTACAAGGAATAGCCGGATGTCCAGGTCTCGCATTTGAGACCTATGATTCCGCCTCATTCTAAAATTCAGTTTCTGCGGAGTTGTAAAGCATAGTTTGAGATGATTGAGGTTCATACTCTCTCAAGTCCGAAAATCCGTACCTGTAGCACCGGCCTCCCGCCGCATGGGGTTCGCGGTATCCCATATCTGGCGCGATGAGACTGCGCCAGATATGGGCCACCCAACTTTATTGGTCAGATCAGGTCACCCGCCCGCAGGCCGCGCTTGGTGAGGGCTGTACTTTGAGCGAGATTTACTTGCGTAATCGAGCGCAATCATCGCAAAGATGGTAATTGCTTCTACCCGGTAGTCTGAGTTTTGGTGGTATTTCGCTCCCGGGGCCGCATTTGTTGTTGTCATGAAATACCCTGTTTTGTGTGAGTTTCTTGATTTCATTCGCGGAGTGAAACGGATTGACTTTCATGGGTGGATTCTCCTACTTAGAAAGCTAACGTAATTTGAGGCAGGATGGAATGCTGAAATGGCAAAAAAGAAGAATCCGGAGACGTTTTAGTCAACAGAGAGAAGTTTGACGCCGGGTGCCCCAGGTCTCGCTTCTGAGACCTGGGAGCCGGTGAATCCCCTAAATACCCATACGAGCAATCCCTATACCAGTTCAATCGAAACCCGCCGCCCAACCATTGCCGCCGCGCGCTGCAAGCTCCCTAGCGTAATGTCATTCTTCGGATCGAGAAGGCGGTCCACCTGCGTGCGGCTGGTCTTGAGCAGCGCGGCCATCTTGTTTTTGGAAATCTTCTGTTGCTTCATCGCCTCGGCCAACTGCCATGCGACGACTTCCTTGATCGCCTCGGCCTGCGCCTCCTCGAAGATTCCCTCCGCCTTGAGAAAATCGTCGATGCTCGAACCCATTTGCTTTTTGCTCATCGTCATTCTGCACCTTATTTAGTACAACTGTACCTTATAATGTGCGGTACTACAAGCTCAATTCCCACCCTTCGCAAAAAGCGCGAAGAATGGGGCACCCAACCGTTTCATTGCGGCTTGGCTGGATGCAACGGCTGCGCTTGCGTCCGGTTTTCGCGAGCTGGAGCGCCGACTTCTATCGCTTCGCCGAGCGTCAGCGGCAGCTCCTGCTGCTGCGATTTGTACGACTCGTAGGCTCGCACGATGCGCTGCACCAGCATGTGGCGCACCACGTCGCAATCCTCGAAGTGGCAGAAGTGGATGCCCTCGACGCCGTCGAGAATGTTGATCGCGTCCAGCAGGCCCGACTTGCGCGGGTTGGGCAGGTCAATTTGAGTTATGTCGCCGGTGATGACCGCCTTGGAGTTGTTGCCCATGCGGGTGAGGAACATCTTCATCTGCTCGATGGTGGTGTTCTGCGCCTCGTCCATGATGATGAAGGCGTCGTTGAGGGTGCGGCCGCGCATGAAGGCCAGTGGGGCGACCTCGATGACATTCTTCTCCAGCATCTTGTCGACCTTTTCCGGGTCGAGCAGGTCGTAGAGGGCGTCATAGAGCGGGCGCAGGTAGGGGTCTACCTTTTCCTGGAGCGTGCCGGGCAGGAAGCCGAGGCGCTCGCCGGCCTCGACCGCGGGGCGGACGAGCACGATGCGGCTGACTTTTTTGGCGTTCATGGCGGCCACGGCCATGGCGACGGCCAGGTAGGTTTTGCCGGTGCCAGCCGGGCCGACGCCGAAGACCATGTCGTTCTGCTCGATGGCCTCGACGTATTTTCTCTGATTGATGGAGCGCGGCTGGACGGTGCGCTTGACGCCGGCCGAGCGCTGCTTGCCGCTGTCGGCCAGCGACTTCAGAGTGGTTGCGGGGTCGGCGACCACCAGGCGCAACAGGCCGTTCAGTTCGCCATTGTGGGGGTTGACGCCCTGCTTTCGCAGCGCGTCAAAATCTTGAAAAATCTGGCGGACGCGGGCCACGCCCGTTTCCGGTCCCTCCACATGCACGGCGTCGGAGCGCAGATCAATGCGCACGCCGAGCGAGTCTTCCATGAGCCTGAGGTTTTCATCGCGAGTCCCGAAGAGGGGCTCCAGGTTGGGCGTGATCTCCAAAGCGATCTTCAATGGGTTCGATGGCCTCCAAAAGGATGTGCGGTTGAAGTGCAGCGGCGGCGGGCAGGCGCTCCCGTCGCGGCTACAGAAAGAATATCGGCAGCAGGCGCGGCGAAGACAAGCGCAAGGCCGCAAGCGTGCCGGGCATACGTGAATTGGGAGGGAAAGCGCGAATCGTGGCGCAGGACCGAGCCGAAGCTCTGGGCTGTGGAACGAAACCGCGGGTTGGATATGGTTATCAAATCCGGTTTCAGTTTTCGTTATCTGGGCTTGAGAGTAGCGCGAGTGGAAGGGCGAGTCAATGCGTACAGCAAGGTATTTTTATGAAAAGTGTGCCTTGAAGGGTACTGGAGGGGCGTGAACCTCCCAGCTGCATCCGCATCGGGCAGTGCGCGGTACGCGGCAGGCACATTGACCCGCCGCCCGATTTCCCGTAGACTAAGTAATTGCGAGGGATGCGGCTTGAGTTGCATTCTGTGACCGCATTATCCCTGAGATTTAAGGATCATCAATGGCAAACCATGTATCGTCGCTGAAGCGCGCCCGCCAGACCGTAACCCGCACCGCGGTGAACCGCGCCAACCGCAGCCGTGTGCGCACCAGTCTGCGCGATCTGCGCGAAGCGCTCGTCAAGGGCGACGTGCCAGCCGCCCAAGCGCAGTATCGCACCACCGTCTCCACCCTCGACAAGAGCGTGCAGAAGGGCATTTTGCACGACAACACCGTCTCCCGCTACAAGAGCCGCCTGAATGCGCGGCTGAAGGCGCTGGTTCTGGCCAAGGCGTAGCGCGGAATCCATCGAATCCGCGACAGACGGCAGCAGCCGGGAAAACTTTCCGGCTGCTGCCGTTTTTTGCGCGCGATGAAGAACGGTCCGCTGCGAAAGCCGTGTCCCCGGCCTGCCCCCGGATGCGATGATAAGAACAGAACTCCCGCTCCCACTCTCGCGCGCGGCGCGAACACCAGGGGAAACGCCATGCGTCGTGTCGCGCTGATTTACAATCCGGCTTCCGGGCAGCACTCGCGCGGCCACCGCGCGGCCATCGACAAAGCGCTCGCCGTCCTCAGCGAAGCGGGCGTGGAAGCCGAAGCGCTGGAAACCATCGCGCCGGGCAGCGCCGGTGTATTGGCCGAGGAGGCAGTGCGCCGCGGCTGCGACACAGTCATTGCCTGCGGCGGCGACGGCACTGTCCATGAAGTCTTGCAGAGCCTGGCCGGAAGTCAGGTGGCGTTGGGCGTGGTGCCGCTGGGCACCGCCAATGCGCTGGCCGCGAACCTGGGCCTGCAAACCTCTCCCGCCAAGGCGGTTCGCAAGCTGCTCACCGCGCTCCCGGTGCGCCTCCCCGTGGGCAAAATTTTTTATCAGGACGCGGCCGGCGAAACCCGCTCGCGATTCTTCACCGTAGCCGCCGGCGTGGGCACGGACGCTTTCTTTTTCTCCCAGCTCGACCCCGCTCTCAAGCGGCGCTTCGGCTACTTCCTCTATGTCGTCGAGGCCTTCCACGTCTGGGCCACCCACACCTTCCCCCTCTTTGAAGCGACCTTCATCGAAGGCGCGAGCGCCCAGCCGCGCGTGGAAGAAATCTCCGAGGTTCTGGTGGTGCGCATTCGCAACTTCGGCGGCGCCATCAACAACTTCATCCCCGGCGCAACCCTGCACAACCAGCGCCTGCGCCTGGTAGCCTTCAAGACGCGCAGCCGCCTGCGCTACTTTGGTTTCCTGATCGCCTCCCTCCTTGGCCGCACCCGGTCAACGCCTGAGATTGAAATGATCGATGCCGTCTCGGTCGAGTGCCGTCCCCGCAACGGATCCTCGGCGCGCATCTTCGCGGAGGCCGATGGAGAGATTCTGGGGCATTTGCCGGTCCGCATCGAGATTGTGCCCGATGCTATCACGCTGTTGATTCCACCCAGCGCCAAGCCCTGAATCCTGCGCGATCCAGCCTTAACTCTTGGCGGCGAGTCGGGCTGCTGCTCATGAAAAATCCGCGACAGCCTGAACGCCGCAGTCTCTAAGTCAGACACCGCTGTCAAAGCTGTGCTAGAGTGGTACGCATTGAGCTATGAGTACAGCGAAGACCATTGGGCGGTACGAGATTCTCGATGAGCTGGGCCACGGCGCCATGGGCAGCGTCTTCCGCGCGCTCGATCCTGCCATGGGCCGCGTCGTCGCGCTGAAGACCATCCTGTCTGTTGCGCTGGCCAGCGAGCAGGGCGACGAGTACCGCCAGCGCTTCTACCGCGAGGCGCGCGCAGCGGGTGCTCTGGCTCATCCCGGAATTGTGCCCGTCTTCGACGTCGGCGAGCATGAGGGCGTGCCGTTCCTGGTGATGGAGTTTGTCAAGGGGGAGACCCTTGACTTTGCCATGAAGAAGGGCGAGCGGTTCTCGCTGGAGCGGGTTTGCGAGATTGGGGAGCAGATCGCCGAAGCCCTGGGATACGCTCACCGTAATGGCGTGATTCATCGCGACATCAAGCCGGCGAATATTCTGCTCACCTCGGCCGATGCTTATGGGAGCGAACGGCCGAAGATCACGGATTTTGGCGTCGCCAAGCTCATCGGCGGAGGGATCACCACCACCGGCCAGCTACTTGGGACCCCAGCGTTCATGCCGCCGGAGCAGTTTACCGGCGCGCTCATCGACGGCCGCGCCGACCTGTTTTCGCTGGGCGTCATCCTCTATTGGATGGCGACCGGAGAGCAGCCCTTCCCCGGCGAGACAATGACCGCGGTCTCCTACAAGATTGTCCACACGGAACCGGTTCCGCCCGCAAAACTGAATCCCGCCATTCCTCCCAAGCTGGAGAGCGTGATTCTCAAGTGCCTGGCCAAAAGCCCCGCGAACCGCTATCAAACCGGCGAGGAGCTTGCTCAGAACCTGGCGCTGCTATGCGCCGATTCCGAGGCTTTGAGCTTGCAGTCGACTGCGCCGCTGGCCACTGGAACGGGAAAAGCATCCGAGGAGACCTTCGATCTGAATCCCGGCCAACCGTCAAAACCTCTTCCGGTGACCGAGATCACGGCATTGGACATACCGCCTCAGCCGGCAAAAAAGCATGGCGCGCTGCTGGTCGCGGCGGTTGCTCTTCTGGTTGCAATGGCCGCGGGCGGCGGGTATATGCTGGCGCATCACAAGCAGCCTGCGGCGCAACTGGCGAACTCGGTGGCAACGGCTGCAGCGCAGCCGGCGATGACGCCGCTGCCGGCATCCACATCCGAACCGGAGACGGCTCCAATGGTGGCAAAAAAACCTGCCGGAGGGCATCCCGCTCCGCCGGCCGCATTGCCCGTACCGCCGGTCGCATTGCCCGCTCCCCTCGCCCAGACCCCCTCCGTGGCCTTCGATCCAAAGACGCTTGATCCCCGGCAGAACACCCGTTTGAAGCTGGAGTTGGATCACTTTCCGGCTGGCATGGCCTTCACCATCGCCATGAATGGCAAGACCTATTTCAAAGGCTCTGCGGGCAATAAGGCGGAGTATGAAAACCTGCTTGTTCCGCCGGGGGTGCATGAATTCCGCGTCACGGTCCGCGGCGGCGGCGTGCAGAAGGCCTCGAATATCGTCAGCGCCGAGTTCCTGGCAAACAAGCGCATGGTCTTGAAGGTTGAGTTCCGGCCTCCGGTCAACGGCTCTTCCGGAGCATCGCCTGCCCTCGATCCCGCCGCGCGGATCGTCGCTTCCCTCAAGGCGGAGCGCTTTTTCAATTAGTGGTGTTTCACTCAAGCTGGTTCCGGTGGGCACGCCGGTCGAGATTCGGCCATAGACAGGCTTAGCATCCGGCCCACGCCAGCGACTCTGCGAAAATGGAGTAGATGCTCTCCCTGCAAAATGCCGGCAAGCGGTTTGGGCCGCGGGTCCTGTTTCTGGAAGCCAACTGGCTGATCCGAAGCAAGGAAAGAACTGCGCTCGTGGGGGCCAACGGGACTGGCAAATCCACCATCATGAAGGTGCTGGCCGGCATGGAGACGCTGGACTACGGCGGCTTGCAGCAGACGCGCGGCATGAGCATCGGCTACCTGCCGCAGGAGGGGCTGGCGCTGGCCGGCCGGACGGTCTTCGAGGAGTGCCTGACCGTCTTCGACGAACTGCGCGAGATGGCCCGCGAGGTGGAACGGCTGGGCGGGCAACTGGCCGTGCTCGATCATGAAGGCGCGGAGTACGAGGCCGTGGCGGAGCGCTACTCCATGCTGCAAGAGCGCTTTCATGCGCTGGACGGCTACGCGCTGGACGCGCAGGTGGGCGGCGTGCTGACCGGCCTGGGCTTCGGCAAGGAAGATTGGACGCGGCAGACCAACGAGTTCAGCGGCGGCTGGCAGATGCGCATCGCGCTGGCCAAGCTGCTGCTGGCCAAGCCTAACTTGCTGCTGCTGGACGAGCCGACCAACCATTTGGATCTGGAGACGCGTAACTGGCTCGAAGACTATCTGAAGAGTTATCCCTTCGGCTATATTTTGATCTCCCATGATCGTTATTTTCTGGATGTAACCATCGATAGAACCGTGGAGATATGGAATAAACGGCTGAATATCTACCAGGGAAATTACACAAAATACCTCAGCCAGAAAGATGAGCGGCGTACGCAGTTACAAGCAGCCTACTGCAACCAGCGCCAGCAGATCGAGCACCTGGAGGCCTTCATCAACCGCTTCCGCGCGCAGGCCACCAAAGCCAAGCAGGTACAGTCGCGCATCAAGGAGTTAGAAAAAATCGAGCGCATCGAGATTCCCGAGGAGGAATCGACGATTAACTTCAAGTTTCCCCAGCCGCCGCCCTCGGGGCGCATGGTGGCGGAGGCCGATGGACTTACCAAGAGTTATGGCTCAAAGTTAGTTCTTAATAATGTACGCTTCTCCGTCGAGCGCGGCGACCGCGTGGCGCTGGTGGGCGTGAACGGCGCGGGCAAGTCCACGCTGATTCGTTTGCTCACAGGCGACGAAGCGCCCACCGGCGGCGTGGTCAAGCTGGGGCACAACGTGGTGAGCGAGTACTTTGCGCAGGACCAGTACAAGGTGCTGGACGGCGACGCGCGCATGCTGGACGACCTCAGCCGCGCCGCGGTCAAGGTGCCGGAGTCCGCATTGCGCTCGCTGCTGGGCTGCTTTCTCTTCAGCGGCGACGATGTTTTCAAGCCGCTGGGCGTGCTCTCGGGCGGCGAGCGCAACCGCTATGCGCTGGCGCGGATTCTGGTTTCGCCGTCGAATTTTCTGCTGCTCGACGAGCCGACCAACCACCTCGACATGCGCGCCAAGGACGTGCTGCTCGACGCTCTGGCGGCCTTTAGCGGCACGGTGGTCTTCGTCTCGCATGACCGCTATTTCATCGACCGGCTGGCTACGCGGGTGCTGGAAGTGGAAGGCGGCGCGGTGACCAGCCACGAGGGCAACTATGAAGATTATTTGCGCTGGAAGAGTCTTGCAGACGGTAGCCTTTCGGTTGAAAGCACGGCAATAGAAAAGCCGCAAGAGCCTGCCGCGAAGAACGGCAATGGGACTGGAGCTGAGGCCGACGCGGCGAAGGAGCGCCCACGCCGGCTGAATCCCATCAAGCAGAAGCAGATGGAGGAGCGCTGCGCGTTTCTGGAAGAGGAAGTTCCGCGCATTGAGGCTTCGATTGCGCACACCGAGGAGCAGTTGGGGGTTTATGTCAGCGCCGCCGAGACCGAGCGGCTGATTGCGCTGGCCGGGGAGTTGCGCGCGCAGTTAGCCGCGTTCACCGATGAGTGGGAAGAGCTGATGATGCTGCTGGAGGGGTAGAGCGGTTCTCCAATAAATATGTCCTTACCGATTCTATTGAAGGTGGCTTTTTCTTGAGGAAAAAGCCACTCTGCGGCGTGGTTTCGGGGTACAGCAATTGGAGAACCGCTATAAGAAACGCTCACCTGATTCGCAAATTTATATAGTCCCTCTTGCCATGAACGGCATCCTGGTACTATGCTGTTCTTATGCGTCGATGTCGCTAACACCGCCCTGGTGCCAGACACGATGCGGGTGTGCGCCTTATTCGCGCGCGGAATTCCCCATCTGACAGCTCGACCCTTTCACCCCTGAAAATTGAATCGCAACCGTCTGGGATCGCATCCCGGAAAGAGGAGATCATCATGGCGCACATCGCTGCAAATGTCACAGAACTCATTGGTAAAACCCCTTTAGTCCGGCTGAACAAAGTGGCGGCCGGCTTGCCCGCAACCGTCGTAGCCAAGCTCGAAAGCCAGAACCCGGTTTCCAGCGTGAAGGACCGCATCGGCCTGGCGCTGATTGAGGCCGCCGAGAAGGCCGGCAAGATCAGCCCCGGCAAAACGGTGCTGATTGAGCCGACCAGCGGCAATACCGGCATTGCGCTGGCTTTTGTGGCCGCGGTCAAGGGCTACCGGCTGATTCTGACGCTGCCGGAGACGATGAGCCTGGAGCGGCGCGTGCTGCTGCTGGCCTTTGGCGCGGAGATTGTGCTCACGCCCGGGCCCAACGGCATGAAGGGCGCCATCGCCAAGGCCGACGAGATTCTGGCCAAGACGCCGAACGGCTATATTCTGCAGCAGTTCAACAACCCCGCCAACCCGGCGATTCACTACGCGACGACCGGCCCAGAGATCTGGGACGACACGGACGGCAAGGTGGACATTCTGATCAGCGGCGTGGGCACCGGGGGCACCATTACCGGCGCGGCGAAGTACATCAAGGAGCGCAAACCGGGATTCAAGGCCATCGCCGTGGAGCCGACCGATAGCCCGGTGCTGAGCGGCGGCAAGCCGGGACCGCACAAAATACAAGGCCTGGGCGCGGGGTTTATTCCGAGCGTGCTGGACATGAGCATTGTGGATGAGGTGGTGCAGGTAACGAACGAGGAGTCGATTGCGCTGGCTCGCCGGCTGCCGCTCGAAGAGGGCCTGTTTGTGGGCATCAGCTCGGGAGCGGCGGTGGCGGCGGCGCTGAAGGTGGCCGCGCGGCCGGAGAATGCGGGCAAGCTGATCGTGGTGGTGCTGCCGGACTTCGGCGAGCGCTATCTGTCGAGCATTTTGTTCGAGTCGCTGCGCCAGCAGGCGCTGGCTCTGCCGGTGGAAGCGATTACAGTATAAGTAGCCCTTCGGACTAACTAAAAAGTTGGGTGCCCCATCCTTTTGCGTTCTTTGCAAAAGGGTGGGAAACCTCAACCCTCAACCGTCCTCATTCGACAGAAATATTTCAAGATGCCTCTCTTTGCCCGCGTCCGCGAAGACATCAACTCCGTGCTGGAGCGCGATCCGGCTGCGCGCTCGCGGCTGGAGGTCTTTCTCTGCTATCCGGGGCTGTGGGCGGTGTGGATTCATCGCGTCTCGCACCGGCTGTGGGGCTGGCGTCTGCGGCTGCTGGCAAGGCTGCTCTCGCAGGTGGGCCGCTTTTATACTGGCGTCGATATTCATCCCGGCGCGCTGCTGGGCCGGCGTCTCTTCATCGACCACGCAACCGGGGTGGTGATCGGCGAGACCTCCATCGTGGGCGACGACGTGACAATGTACCAGGGCGTGACGCTGGGCGGCACCGGCAAGGGCCACGGCAAGCGCCATCCGACGGTCTGCGACGGGGTTTTTGTGGGCAACAACGCCAACCTGCTGGGCAATATCACGATCGGCGAGAATTCGCGCGTGGGCGCGGGGTCGGTGGTGCTCTCCGACGTGCCGCCCGATTCGACGGTGGTCGGCGTTCCGGCGCACATCGTCTACCGCAACGGGCAGCGAGTGCTAATTACTGATCCGCACGACATCAAGGATCCACTCTCCGATTCGCTGATTGCGCTCGCGGCTCGCGTGGAAGAACTGGAAGAGCGCCTGGGCGGCAAGCCCCAACAGGCAGAGCAGTTTACCGCCGAAGCCGCCGAACGCGAAGCCTACCGCGAAAAGCTGGAGCGGCTGCGCCAGTACGTCTCGATGGGCGAAGGGATTTAGTTTTCGCCGTATTGCTCGCCGCTCACCTGCTCCATCCAATCAACGGTCTTGCCATCAAGCTTTTCCTGAATGGCAAGATGGGTCATCGCCGTCGATGGCGCCGCCCCGTGCCAATGCTTTTCTCCCGGCGCGAACCAGATGACATCGCCGGGCCGAATCTCCTCGATGGGACCGCCCCAGCGCTGCGCGCGGCCACAGCCGGAGGTGACGACAAGAGTCTGTCCGAGCGGGTGCGTGTGCCAGGCCGTGCGAGCGCCGGGCTCGAAGGTGACGCTTGCGCCGACGACACGGGCGGGATCGGGTGAATCAAAGAGCGGGTCCACCCGCACCGTGCCCGTGAAGTAATCTGCCGGTCCCTTGTAGGAAGCCTGAGAACCGATTCGTCTGATCTCCATTTTGTATCTCTCCTTTGCCATCTACAGCGCCTTACCCATTTCATACGCTTGTTTCATGGCACGGCTTCCCAGGATAGCGCCGATCTCCCATGCGCCCGCGCCATAGACGATGCCTTTCTCTCACAGCGTAATCAGCTCGTACTGATCCTTGCCCATTTGCAAGGTCTTCATGTATTCAAGCTGGTGCAATCCGCTTCGCGACTCAATGCGCTCTGCGATATCGTGTCGTTGCAGGTCAGGTTGTGCGTAGAGCAGATCTATCGAGGCTTTGTCGATGGCCAGAATATCCTGTGAACCGAGAATGCCGATGTCGTTGCAGGTCGGTTTCATTCCGTGCGGGTCGCAATCGCAGTCCACGGAGATATTCTTCAGGACATTGATATAGGTGATGTGCGAACCGAAATGCCCGGTGATCCCTTTGCCCGACTCGACCATACGCTCCAGAAAGAGCTTGCCTGTAGGCCACCCCTCGCCGTGAATCTGCCGCTTGCCCACCTGTCCGGACGCACAACCAATGGCGATATTTTTGAGGGACCCGCCAAAACCTCCCATAATATGGCCCTTCAAATGTGTGTAGACGAGGAGGGATTCGTAGTTCAAAAGGTGTTTGCCCACGGCGATCTCTGTGAGATGTACACCCGGAGTGAAGGGGTGCTCCGTCAACGTGGGTGATGAAAACTTATCAAGAAACTCACGCATGCCCGGAATCGGAAGCATCGCATCGCCGTCGGCGTCCATGATGTCGACCGGACAGAAACTGAATCCGTTGGTTTTCAAAGTATCTCGATGAGTTGCCGTGTTTTGCCTCGGGCTTGGATAGAGGACGTTGCATTCCACAATGGTGCTGTTCGGGATCTGAGCCTGCAATCCCTTAATGAGTTCGATAGGAAGAAGGTTGGGTCCATGCGGCTCGCCGCTGTGCAGTTTGATAGCGATTTTGCCGGTCATACCCCCGTTGATTTTGGCGTAGATTTTCAGCAATCCGCTGACGCTGATGTCCTTCGTAAAATACACCGGGGATTTGTCTTGTGAGGTTGTGGCGCTTGCAAGATTACTCAAGTCGATAGCGGCAACACCACCCAGAGCAATCGCATCATTCTTCAGAAGGACGCGAAGCGGCTTTTGGCTCTTCATGCTTGTCTCCTTTCGGTAAGGGACGATCATATCAAGACAAAGCCGCTCATCGTCCGGTCATCTTTGCTCAGCGGCCGGTCACCTTCTCCAGCGCCTCCGGGTAGCGCGCACCTTCCACCTGGATCTGCGAGAGAGCGGTTTCGATCTGGCGCAGGTCTTCGGCGGAGAGCTCGACGGCCGCGCGGAGCAGAGCGATGGAATCCTTCTTCTCCGGGAATGGCGCGTAGGAAAAGGTCATTCCCATGCAGCCCAGGCCGAGCGCCGATACTTCCAGTCCATTTTTTCCGAGTGTGCGCTTTTGCATTGTCTCTCCTTTTGAAAGGCGGTTGGCAACTCTATGAGTGTTGCTTGGATGTTAGCGATTCGTCATGCGCTCCACCTCTTCGGGGTACCGGCCGCCTTGAACCGTAACCTGTGAGGTAAGGCTATCGAGTTCGCGGAGATCCTCCGGGGTGAGTTCCAGGGCAACGGCTCCGATGTTCTCCTCGACGCGCTTCAATTTTGTGGTGCCCGGAATGGGAACGATCCAGGGCTTCTGATGGAGCAGCCAGGCGAGCGCTATCTGCGCGGAGGTTGCATTCTTCCGCGCCGCGAAGGCGGAAAGCAGATCGACCAATGCCAGATTCGATTTCAGCGCATCGGGCGCAAAGCGAGGCAGATAGCCGCGGTTGTCCTCTTTGTTGAATTGAGTTTTCTCTGTAATCGACCCCGCGAGAAAGCCCCGCCCAAGCGGGCTGAAGGGAACAAAGCCGATACCGAGTTCCTCCAGCGTTGGCAGAACTTCTTCCTCGGGGCGCTTCCACCATAGCGAGTACTCGCTTTGCAGCGCGGTCACCGGCTGAACGGCGTGCGCCCGGCGGATGGTTTGCACGCTGGCTTCCGAAAGGCCGAAGTGCCTCACCTTGCCTTCCTGAATCAAGTCTTTCACGGCTCCTGCCACATCTTCGATTGGCACCTCCGGATCGACGCGGTGCTGATAGAGCAAGTCAATCGTCTCCACCCGCAGCCTCTTTAGCGAACCCTCGACACTTTCCTTGATGGTTGCGGGGCGGCTATCTAACCCTGGGGCAGATTTGCCATGAGCATTCAAAACGAACCCAAACTTTGTTGCGATCACCACCTGCTCCCGCACCGGAGCCAACCCTTCGCCGACAACCTCTTCATTGACGAATGGACCGTACACCTGTGCCGTATCGAAAAATGTAATACCCCGTTCGACCGCTCCCCGCATCACGGCGATCATCTCCTCTTTGGTGCCAGCCACCGGGCCGTGGCCTTCACTCATCCTCATGCAGCCCAGGCCGATGGCCGATACTTCCAGATTGCTGTTTCCCAATGTGCGTTTTTTCATTGTGTTTCCTCATCCGTTGGTCAGAACCGAAGCCTCTCACCACTGTCCTTCACCATCCAAAGACTACAGAAGAATCTCGTTCGAACGGTATCCAAATCCTGCCAACTTATTGCCTATTCCTGTCGATGCGCAGATAATTTATGCACACTGCCCCTCATTCAGTGCTACGTTGGATTTGAAGGAGCGATGCGATCCAAGTGGCTAAAGAATTAGATGCAAGCGAAGAGCCAAGGGTGGCCGGAATGCGGGCCGTACTGGCAAGCAAGATTGCCGCCCACATCCATGTGGAGGGACCGATGGCCACCGATCTGCCGGGCCTGAGCTTCTCCCGCCATAGCGCGCCCTCCGAGTGCTACTCCGCCGCCTACGAGCCGGAACTAGTCGTCTTTGCTCAGGGCGAGAAGCGCATCACCGTCGGCGGCACGACCCACCTCTGCGATGGTTCCACCTTTCTGTTGACCTCGGTCGATCTGCCGGTCTTGGGCCAGTTCACAAAGGCGTCCATGGATGAGCCATTTCTGGCTCTGATCCTCAAGCTCGAAATGCCCGTGGTGCGCGAGATTCTCAGCCAGGATGAGTTCCTGGTCCCCGAGGTCTCTTTCGGAGCGCGCGGCATGGCAGTCGGCAAGACCCCGGTCGAATTGCTCCGCGCTTGCTGCCGCCTGCTGGACCTTCTGGACACGCCCCAGGACATTCCCTTCCTCGGCAGCCTGATGCAGCGGGAGATCCTCTACCGGCTGTTGCGCTCGCCGCTGGGCAGGCACCTGCGCGCCATCGCCACGCTGGGCGAGCAGAGCAACCGTACGGCCCAGGCCGTCGCCTGGCTCAAGGCAAATTACGAAAAGCCTTGCGCATCGAAGAATTGGCCTCCGTGGCACAGATGGGCGTCTCCACCTTCCACCATCATTTCCGCTCGCTGACCGCGATGAGCCCGCTGCAATACCAGAAGCGGCTGCGCCTGCACGTAGCGCGCGTGCGCATGATGACGGAGGGCAAGGACGCCGCCAGCGCCGCCTTCGAGGTCGGCTATGAAAGCGCCAGCCAGTTCAACCGCGAGTACAGCAGGTTCTTCGGCGCGCCTCCCATGCGGGACATCAAAGCCCGTCAACTCGCCAGCGTCGCGACGAGCCGCGATTCACTGCTGGCATAGTCATCGCTTGAAGAGCCGCGACCGTCGTGCATAATGCCAATTTGCCGTCCCAGGTAGAGTATTCGTTTAGAGAGTATTTTCTATTGGTGCGGAATTCGGCGTGGACCGGGAGGTCCACGCGACAGCCGGCCAGGAGGCCGGCGCTACCTGTTCTTGCAGCGACCAGCAACCTTGACCCAAGCAGGAGATCCACTCGATACCAACAGGCAAAATGCTCTAGTATGCTCCTGGAACGAACGGCGGCGGAGGCGGTGGATCAAGCAGATCTCCGAGCGCCTGGTAGCGGCCGCCGTAGAAGATCAGAGCATACTCGCGCAACCCCGTGCTCAAAGGCCCTCCAAGGCAAATGCTTGCCAACAACGCGAAGCCAAATGCAACGACACCGAAGAAGACCTGGAGAAGAATGCCGATCAGCGCGGAGGCTCCGGTGGCATCCGCGAAGGCCGAGTGAATCGCATAGACAATTGCCGCAACCGAGCCGGCCACCATAAGCCCCGGAATCACCAGCACGATCAACAGAGCAACCATGGCAATCACCGGCAGGATCAGTCGCAGCAGCGCGTACACCGCAAACTGGCTCTTCTCCGCCGTGATGCGATCCCACACCTCTTGCCACGCTTCGCCGGCCGTTGCGTCCTCCAGCGCGTAATGCGGCAGCATCCAATCGCGCAGGATCACGTCGAGCGCAAAGCCTGCCAGCGCCAGCAGGATCAGGACCGGAATCAAGGGCAATACCAGAGAGAGCAACAGCCCCCAATCGGGCGGCCCGCCGGGCGGAGTCTCATGAAAGAGCCGAATAAATCCGGCTACGAAGGGAAGCGCGACCAAGACCACCAGCAGCAAGAAGCCAACTCCCACCCCTAGATTCAGCCAGAAAAAGCGCGTCGCCTGCTCCCGATAGAGTCGCCATCCGGGGCGAATCTCTTTGATGTTGTGAGTCAGGCAATGAAAGAAAGCGAAGCGCAGCCGCGTGATCAGATAAAAGGCCACAAGGGAGAGAAGCATCGCGAGCAGCACGGCCACCACAATCGCCGCGATCCACACAGGAGGGATGTTGAACGGCGAATTGATCATGGGGCCCTGTCCCGTCGATGGACCTCCATGCTGCGAGGAACGGAGATTGCTTCCGATCCCCTCGGTGATGATGGCGACCAGGCCCAGCTTCAGATAGGTTCCCCAGCGGAATGGCCTGAAAAGGAACTCCCTGGTGCGTTGAATGGCAAGCGAAACGGAATCCGGGGCGGAAATGAATCGCATTGGTCTCCTTTGCTGATTAGGCACAGCGTATCACAGAGTTACGAAAAACCTGAGTGCGAAGTTCCCCAACTGGGTATGGACTGGCCTTAATCCAGAAACTTCGGCTAAGTTTGCGCCGCCCACCACGCATCAAACGCCGCCAGCGAGCGCTCACATTGCAGCCGGTGGCGCTCTTTCTTATCGCGCACCTTCTTGCGCAGCTCCTCATCCAGCGGCTCCAGCAGGTCGAAGGTCATGTTCGCAGGCTGGAAGTTCTTGGCATCGGCGTGAGTAATGTAATGCACCAGAGAGCCAAGAGCCGAAGAACGCGGCGCGGGCGTGGGTTCTGCTCCGTGCGCTAACTTGGCCGCATAAATCCCCGCCAGTAATCCGGTGGCAATCGACTCGGTGTAGCCCTCCACGCCCGATAACTGCCCGGCAATCAGAATCCGCGGCGAAGATTTCAGCCGCAGCGTTTCATCCAACAAGACCGGCGCGCAGACATAAGTGTTGCGATGAATCTGCCCATAGCGCAGGAAGCGAGCGTTTTCGAGGCCGGGAATCAGCCTCAGAACCCGCGCCTGCTCGCCAAACTTCAGATGATTCTGGAAGCCGACAAGGTTATAACTGTCAGCGCGCAGATTCTCCTTGCGCAGTTGCACCACGGCCCAGGGCGTTTTGCCGGTGCGCGGATCGCGCAGGCCAACCGGCTTCATCGGGCCAAAGCGCAGCGTATCCCGCCCCCGCCGGGCAAGAATTTCGATGGGCAGACAGCCCTCGAAGTAATCCGCTTTCTCCCACTCCTTGGTCTCCGCCGGCTCGGCGGCCAGCAGGGCATCCAGAAAGCAATCGAACTCCGCGCGGTCCATCGGGCAGTTTATATAGTCTGCCGTCCCCTTTTCCCAGCGCGCGGCAAAGTAAACCCGCTCCATGTCGATCGAGTCCGCCTCGACAATCGGCGAGATCGAGTCATAGAAGGCCAGGTGGCCGGAGCCGGTGATGCGTTCAATCTCCGCGCTCAGCGCATCCGAAGTCAGCGGGCCGGTTGCCAGAATGGTGAGCGCGTACTCGCTCTCCGCCTCCAGCCTCGTCACCTCTTCGCGGTGGACGCGAATCAGCGGCTCGGCGGCAATCGCCTCGGTAATCCGCCGCGAAAACTCAACGCGATCCACTGCCAGCGCGTGGCCGGCCGGCACCGCCGTCTCATCGGCGATGCGCATCAACGCCGAGCCCGCCCGCCGCATCTCCTGCTTCAGCAGCCAGGGGGCCGTGTTCGGCGATTCGCTCTTGAGCGAGTTGGAGCAGACCAGTTCGCCGAACTCCGCCGTCTGGTGGGCCGGAGTCAGCCGTGGCTTGCCGTCCACCATCGCGCGCATTTCGTAGAGGTCCACCGCGCAACCCAGCCGCGCCGCGGTCAATGCCGCTTCCGGCCCGGCCAACCCTCCGCCAATGATGCGTACCACCTGCGGTGGGGCTGTCGCCTTCGGCTCGCAGAAAGCAGTGGATGGATCGCCCTCACATTGATCGCTGCGCAAATTCATGGCTGCTGTCCTTCCATCCCAGCCAGCCGCCGCAGCGCCTCGCCCGTTACCCGCACATTCCTCCACTCATCCAGAAACTCGCCGCCCACCGCCCGGTAAAAATCGATGGCTGGCGTATTCCAGTCCAGAACCGCCCATTGCAGCCGCGCGCAGCCTTTTTCCACCGCAATCGCCGCCACCCGTTCCAGCAGCAATTTGCCGATCCCCAGCCCGCGCAACTCCGGCTCAACGAAGAGGTCCTCCAGATAAATCCCCGGCCCCACCCAGGTCGAATAATTGAAGAAATAGAGCGCATAGCCCGCCGTCCGGCCGTCGTGCTCGGCGATCAGGCAGAAATAAAAAGGATTGGGACCGAATCCCTCGCGCTCCAGGCTCGCTTCAGTCGCCGTCACGGCCTCCGGCGCGCGCTCATAGGCGGCCAGCGCGCGAATGAACTCCAGAATCCGCGGCACATCCGCGCGCACAGCCGGGCGTATCGTCGTTGTCATGACTTCATGCTAATTCAACCGGCGGATGGATCAGGCAACTCATCCGGCCATTGCTGAGCGCCGTGCAACACGCGCAAAATCCGCACCGTATCGTCAGCAATGCGATAGGCGGCAATATAAGGCGTTCTGGAGATGACCAACTCTCGCGTTCCTTCAATCCGGCCCGGACGGCCCATCTCCGGAAAGCGCGCCAGTTTCTCTACGCACGCCTGAATGCGGTCGTCGACTGAGACTGCGGCGCGAGGGCTGTCCGCCTCGATGTAATCGAAGATCGCTTCACGATCAGCCAGGGCAAAGACCGACCATTCCAGGAGCATGGACTACCTCGGCTCTTTGAGTAGCGCGGCAGAGCGCCTCTTGGCAAAGTGCGCCTCAACCTGCTCGTGAGGGATCGCCGGGCGCGGGTCATCCAAGGCTTCCAGAACCTTGGCGCGGAACCAGGCATCGTGTTCGGCGGCATTCTGGACCAGCGCAAACGGAAGAGCGCCTTCATTGGCCGTTCGCGTCAGAAGGATCCGCACTGCATCGGAAACGGTGATCCCCATCTCGCCCAGCACCGCTGCAGCGCGTTCCTTCACGGCAGGGTCGATCCGTGTTTGCACTAACGCATTTGCAGCCATGACAGAGACTCCTCTTATTAAATGTAATTCATTTGCATTACAAATGCTCTACTTTATGCAAAGTTTCCGCCCTCACCGCCAGCGGAAGATGCGCAGCGAGACGGCAAACGCCGCCGCCGCCCACACCAGCAGAATCGCCACTGGCGCGGCCAACTGTCCCAGGCTCATCCCTTGCAGCATATTCCCGCGCAGCGCGTCGATGGCCGCGGTCAGCGGCAGCGCCCGCACCAGCGGCTGAATCACCGCCGGAAAGCGCGTGGCGGAAAAGAAGATGCCGGAGAGAATCCACATGGGCAGCATCACCAGGTTCATCAGCCCCGACACGGCCTCCATCGTTTTGGCGCGCGAGCTGACCAGCAGCCCGATTGCTGAGAATGACAGCGAAGTCAGCACGCACAGCAAAGCCAGCTCCCACAGCGCCCCGCGAAAAGGCACGCCGAAGACCAGCCGCGAAAAACCAAGAAAGACCACAACCTCGACGATCAGCAGCAGCAGCCGCGAGAGCAGAAACGAGGCCAGAAACTGCCAGCGCGGCATCGGCGACGCCACCATCCGCTTGAGCAGCTTCTTCTGCCGCGCATCGACGATGGAAAAGCCCAGCCCCCACATCGCCGAGCCCATCAGGTTCATCCCCAAGAGGCCCGGCACCACAAAGTCGATGTAGCGCGCGCCGGTCTCATGCACCAACTGGTCTTCCGCGCGCACAGCTTCATGCCGCCCCGCAGCCGTCTGAATCGCCCGGTCCGCCACGAGCCGCGCAGTCCGCGCATCGGGGTTGGTGTCGTCGAATTTGTACTCGATCCCCTCCGGCCTCTGAATCGCCAGCAGCAGAATGTTGCCCGTGGCCAGCGCGCGCGTCCCCGCGGCCTCGTCCATCGTTGCCGCCGTCAGCCCTTTGTCGCCCGCCAGAGCCTGCGTCAGTTGCGCCGTCGTCGCGCCCACCTGCAACACATCCGCCGGCCGGTTGCGAAAGGCAATCCCCAGCCCCATTGCCAGCAGAATCGGGAAGAGAAAGGTCCAGAAGATCGCCTCCGGCTCGCGCAAAAACAACCGGAAGCGCATCGAAGTCAGTTGAAAGAGAGAGCTGCTTTCCAATTTACTCATCGCGCAGTGTCCTCCCCGTCAGGCTCACAAAGACATCTTCCAGCGTCGCCGAGTGGGTGCGAAACTCGCTCAATTCCAGCCCCTGTCCGTCGAGCGCGGCAAAAATGCTGGGCACCGCGGTGTGCAGCTCGCCCACCGAAAGCTGATGCAGGCCTGCATCCACGCGGTGCGATTGCACACCCGGAATCGCCGTCAGCAGTGCGACTTTCAGCTCGTTCGCCTTACGCTCCGCCACGGCGAACTCCACCACGTGCTCCGCGCCCAGCGACGCAATCAACTGCTGCGTCGTCCCCTGCGCGATGACCCGCCCATGGTCCATGATCGCCACGCGGTCGCAGAGCCGCTCCGCCTCTTCCATGTAGTGCGTCGTCAAGATGATCGTCCGCCCCGCCTGCTTCAACTGGTCCACCAGATCCCACAGGTGACGCCGCGCCTGCGGATCAAGCCCGGTCGTCGGCTCATCCAGAAACAGCAGCTCCGGATCGCCGACCAGCGCGCAGGCCATGGCGAGCCGCTGCTTCTGCCCGCCGCTCAGCGTACCAACGCGCGCGCCGCGCTTCTCCTCCAGTTGCGCTCTCTGGACCGACTCGTCCACCGAAATTCCCTTGTGGTAAAAGCTGCGAAAGAGCCGGAGGGTCTCCTCTACCGTGAGCTTGTCGGGAAACTGCGTCTCCTGCAATTGCACGCCGATTCGCTGCCGCAGCTCATCAGCGCCCGTGCGCCAGTCCAGCCCCAACAGCTCCACGGTCCCGGCGTCGGCCTCGGTCAGCCCCTCGCAGATTTCGATAGTGGTTGTTTTGCCCGCGCCATTCGGCCCCAGCAGGCCGAAGCACTCGCCCCGCGCCACTTCCAGGTCCAGCCCATCCACTGCCACCACGTCGCCAAAGGCCTTCTGCAGCCCGCGCAGCAGCAGCGACGGAGCGTTCCCACCGGGGTCGAGCGTTAGCGTTGCGGCATTTCGTGAATCCATCAAAGTGCATCTCCTCGCCAGGAATAAGTATAGAAACTCTGTGTAGATTATGAAATGAGCGCCCCACAACATCGGGGAAGGATCATCCTAAAAACAGCAGTGAATGCGTTGATGAATTTTTTGCGAGCCAATGACCATGCTCCAACTGCTTGGCGGCAGCTTCATCCTCTTGGCTGTGTGGATTGTGAGCAGCGGGCCGGCCATGGGCCGTCGAAACGCCAGCAAGGCATGATCGAAAGCAATTCAGACTGCGGCTTGAACCACGTTGTGCATCGGCGCGCCGGCAAGGTAGCGGCGCAGTTCGTCCGCGGCGGTGCGCACGGAACGGGGCGCGAACTGCGGGCTCGATCCGGCCACGTGCGGCGTGAGCAGCAGGTTAGGACAGCTCCACAGCGGATGGCCTTCGGGCAGCGGCTCTGGATCTGTTACGTCCAGCGCGGCGCGAATATGGCCGGAGTTGAGCGCGGCCACCAATGCGTCGGTGTCCACGACAGGCCCGCGCGCGGCATTGACCAGCAGCGCGCCCTGCCGCATCAGCGCAATCTGGCGGCTGCCAATCAGATGATGCGATTCCGCCGTCGAGGGCAGAATCAGAATTACGATTTCCGCTTGCGGCAAGAGGCTATCGAGTTCGCTGATCGCATGCACGCCGTCACGCACGCTGCGAGCCACGCGCACTAACTCCACCTGAAAGGGTGCGAGCATCCGCTCGATTTCCTTGCCGATGGCGCCGTAACCCACCAGCAGCACTCGCTTGCCAGTAAGCTCTTCGAGCATGACGGGCGGATAGAGAGGCCGCGCATCGCCGGTGATGCGCGCGTACTGCGCGCTGGCCTCGAAGCGGCGCTTCCACACTCCCCCGTGCTGCACATCGAGATAAAACGGAAAGTACTTCAGCGTGGCCAGAATCGCGCTGACGGTCCACTCGGCAGTGGAGATGTTATGCGCGCCGCGAGCGTTGCAGATGGTGACGTGCGGCCCGACCGTGCCGGGAATCCATTCCGTGCCGGCCATCAGCGACAACACCAGCCGCACGCCGCGCAGCCGCGGCCAGATGCGCATCGCCCGCGCCGGATAGGGGTTGGGAATCCACACGTCGATCTCGATCTCGTGGTCGAGGTCATCGGGCAGGGCGATGAGTTCGACTTCCGCGGGGAAATCGCTGAACAACTCCGCCTCCAGAATGGCTGGGTATCCGACTCGCATCATGGGTTCGCGCCTGACTCCCATGCTACACGGAAAGGGCCGTTCTGCGCCGTCCAAGACGGGCGAGGGCGATGACGGCGCGGAACACTCAGTGAGATGGGTCACCGCGCCAACCCGCCGCAATGAAGCATCCTATGAGTATGAGTTTCCTGTATCGCGGATTGCACCCATGCGCCTGAAGGCAAACAAAACGCCGTCCCAGCGAGAGCTTGCGATCAAGCTGCGCGTGGAAAAATCGGAGAACCAGGGCTTCTTCACCTGGGAGCGCCGGCGGCTGCTGATTCACGCCGCGAAGACGGCTCTGGCCGCCGCGTTGTGCTGGTGGATCGCGATGCGCTTTGGCCTGCCGGACGGCTACTGGGGAGCAATCAGCGCCATCATCGTGCTGCAATCGAACTTCGGCGCCACCATCTCCGCCTCGCGCAATCGCATCTTCGGCACACTGATCGGCGCGCTCCTCGGCTTCTTCTTCACGCTGGTTGGCACGCTGCCGTGGAATTTTATTCTGGCCGTGCTGGCGGCGGTAATTGTCTGCGGATTGCTGGGTCTGCGCAGCAGTTCGCGACTGGCCGGAGTGACGATCTGCATCGTGATGCTGGTGCAGAGAGGCGGCTCGCATTGGACCTTGGCGCTGGACCGCGTGATGGAGGTCTTCCTGGGCATTGTGGTGGCGCTAGCCATCTCCACGCTGGTCTTTCCCGATCGCGCGCGGCTGCGGCTGCGCGACGGACTGGCCAAGGAGTTCCTGGTGCTGGGCACGTTCTTCGAAGCGATTCTTGAAGGCTTTCGCGGCTCGCCTGCCGAGAATCTGCCTGCGCTGCGAGAGGATGTGCTGGCCGTGCTGCGCAGCAACAACCAACTGCTGGAAGCCGCGCGCAATGAGCCTTCCGGCGGCCCGGGATGGCGCGAGGGACTGGGAATGATCTCGCAGTTTGGACGCTCGCTCTTCGATGCGCTGATCGCCTTGGAGTTCTCCGCCAAAGACAGCCATGAGGATCGGTATGCGCAGCAGTTGGAGCCGGCATTGGGACGGCTGGCCATCGACATTCGCGCTGGTTTTCATTACATCGCCGAGTGTACGCACGCTTGGCGCTTTCACATTCCGCCGCCGGGACTGCATCTGGAGGAAGACATCGCGCAATTGGAAGCGCGCATGGCCGAGGTGCGGCCCACCGGCTTTCAGTTCACGCAGGCCGAGATTCTGCGCGCCTACGCCGTGCAACTTCATCTGAAGCAGATTGCCCAGCTGCTGCGCGCCTCGCGCGTCGAGACCAGCCGCGCCGTCGGCGAAGCGCAAAAGTAAAGCTGCTCGCTGGAAGGTTCAGGACAGATGGGGTGCCCCATCCTTGCGACGTTCTTGTTGTTGTCGCAAGGGTGGGAAACCTCGAACTCCACCCAGCATTTTTTATAAGAACCTCTTCAGCGTTGCAGTCAAATGTAAAAAATCAAACCTTCAGCAGATCCGTGTAAACGGCCATACCTACTACAGCATCCGCGCCCACAGCGTCCAGCGCATCAACCTCCTGCTGCGAGCGAATGCCGCCGGCGACGATGAGCTGCCGCTCAGTGAGCTTGCGCAACCGCGCGGCCACGTCAATGGGAAAGCCCTTCATCAAGCCTTCTCCATCCACGTGCGTGTAGAGAAACGCGCTGACATAGGTATTGAGTTGCGGAATCGCATCGTCGGGCGTGAGCTCGACCTGCGCCTTCCATCCCTTCACGGCGATGCGGCCGTTCTTGGTATCGATGCCGGCCACCACGCGCTCCGCTCCCACGCTGGAGGCGAGAGCGGCGGCGAACTCCGTGTTGACCGCGCCCTCCGCGGAAAAAAGAGCCGAGCCGATAATCACGCGCTTCGCGCCGGCGTCGAGCACCTGCCGCGCTCGCTCAATGGTGTGAATGCCGCCACCTGCCTGAACCGGCAGCCGCTTGGCAATCTGCGCGACCAATGCGGAGTTATCGCCCTGGCGCATCGCCGCGTCCAGGTCGATTAATTGCACCAGCGGAAAGCGAGAGAACTTTTCAATCCAGTATTCAAAGTCGTCAAAGGCGAGGCGCAGTTTTTCGCCCTGCACAAGCTGAACAATTTGACCGCCCAGCAAATCTATCGAAGGAATCAGCATGGAAGCCTCACCGAGACGCCGGCTTTGGCCAGCTCTTCTTTGAGCGAACGCGCGCTCGAAATTTGAAAATGAAAAATGCTCGCGGCCAGTGCTGCATCGGCCCGTCCGCGACCGAAGACCTCGACAAAATGCTCGACGGTTCCTGCGCCGCCCGATGCAATCACGGGAATGCCGACAGCCTCGCTGACCGCGGCGGTCAGTTCGCAATCGAAGCCGGTGCGCATTCCGTCGGAGTTCATTGAGGTCAGCAGAATTTCGCCCGCGCCGCGCTGCTCGGCTTCGCGCGCCCATTCGACCACGCGTCGTCCGGCCAGCTTGCGTCCGCCCTGCACAAAGACCTGCGCATCGCGCACCGGATCGGCGGCGGCGGGGTCGCGGCGCGCGTCGATGGCAACGACGACGGCCTGCGCGCCAAAGCTGCGGCCAATATCGTCGATGAGCTGCGGATTCTTTAAAGCAGCGGAGTTCACGCTCACCTTGTCCGCGCCGGCCTCGAAGACCTGCGCCGCGTCGTCGGCGGTGCGAATGCCGCCTCCTACGCAAAAGGGAACGAACAACTCACGCGCGGTACGGCGCACTGTGTCGAGGAGCGTCTGCCGCCCTTCGTGCGTTGCGGTAATGTCCAACAGCACGATTTCGTCCGCGCCCTCGCGGGCATGACGCGCCGCCTGCGTAGCTGGATCGCCCGCATCAATCAGATCGACGAATTGCACGCCTTTAACGACGCGCCCGTCATGCACGTCGAGGCAGGCGATGATGCGCTTGGTAATCATTCAGCTTCCTTCCACGTGAGGAAATTGCCGAGAATCTTCAGCCCGGTTGCGCCGGACTTCTCGGGATGAAACTGCACGCCCATCACGTTGCCGCGCTCGACCGCAGAGGCGAAAGGCTCAATGTAGTAAGTGACGGCCGCGGTGTCGTCTGTGACGGGAGCCTTGTAGGAGTGCGTGAAGTAGACGTACTCGCCCGGCTCGACGCCCGCAAGAAGTTTGGAATTCTTCCGAACTTCCAGAGAATTCCAACCGACGTGCGGAACTTTTTCGGGGCTTTCGACAAAGTGCGTACAGGATTCTTTGAAGTGTGCGAGGCCCGGCTGATTCGGCGCTTCGCTCGAGCCAGCATAGAGCCACTGCATCCCAACACAAATTCCGAGGAAGGGAACGCCACGCGCAATAGCCGCGCGAATCGCGGTCGTGAGGCCCGTCGCGTCGAGCCGGTCCGTCGCCTGAAAATGCCCGACGCCCGGCAGCACGATACGTTCCGCTGTCTCCACAAGCGCAAGATCGCCGTCGGTCACAATCGTCTCCGCGCCCAGGTGGCGCAGCGCCTTGAGCACGGAGGTGAGATTGCCCGCTTTGTAATCGATCACCGTTACGCGCATCACAATAATCCTTTGGTGGAAGGCAGCATCTCGCCCAATTGTTTGTCCTTCGAGCAGGCTACGCGCAGAGCGCGCGCGAAGGCCTTGAAGATGGCTTCGATCTTGTGGTGGTTCGAGCGGCCGTACATCGTCTTCACGTGAACGTTGGCCCGCGCGCCGCGCGCGAAGCCTTCAAAGAAATCCGTCACCAGCTCGGTTTGCAGGTCGCCCACCAGCCGAACGCGGACTTTGGTTTCGACGGCGAAGGCCGCGCGTCCGCTCAAGTCGATCGCAGCAATCGCGAGCGTCTCGTCCATCGGCATCAGGAAGTAACCGGCGCGCAGAATGCCGCGCTTGTCGCCGAGCGCGCGGTCGAAGGCCTCGCCCAGTGCAATGCCCACATCCTCAACCGTGTGGTGCTGGTCCACGTCGAGGTCGCCGTCGCATTTGAGTTCGAGATCGAATGCGCCGTGGCGCGTGAACAGCTCCAGCATATGATCGAAGAAGCGAATGCCTGTGGAGATTTTGTATTGACCGCTGCCTTCGATGGTGAGCTTGATGGCGATGCGCGTCTCCGCTGTATCGCGTTGAACGATGGCGGTGCGCGGGGCTGTGGGTTGTGCGTTTTCCTTGGGCGTCATTGAGCGCCTCCTTGAATGTTGAGTGCGGCCAGAGTTTCGTTGAGAGCCACGGCGGCCTGGCGCATCTGCTCACGCGTTCCGGTGGTGATGCGCACGCAGCCATCGCAGCCCGGATCGCTGGAGCGGTCGCGCACCAGCACGCCCGCTGCGCTCATCAGGCGCGTGAACTCCTTGTGCAGCGCACCGATTTCGATCAAAACAAAATTCGCGCGGCTGGGCCAGCGGCGCACTCCGGCTTTGTCAAGCGCGGCCTCAAACTCCGCGCGCGCGGCCAGCACTTCGCCGACGTACCAGTTGAGATAGGCTGCATCTTCCAGCGCCGGCGGCAGGCAGGCCAGCGCCAGCGAGTTCACGCTGTACGGCGAGAGCACGCGCTTGACCCAGCGCATCAGTTCCACGGGGCCGGCCAGCAATCCGAGGCGCAAACCGGCAAGGCCGTATGCTTTGGAAAACGTGCGCGCCATCATCAGATTGGGAACCACGCCGATCAAATCAACAACCGTTTCGCCGTGAAAGTGGAAGTATGCTTCATCGACCAGCAGCACCGCGTGCGGCGCGCGCGTGGCTATTTCGACTAGTTGCGCGCGTGTGGCAGCGGAGCCGGAAGGGCTGTTGGGATTGGCGATGGCGATTATCTTGGTGCGCGGCGAGATGGCCGCGAGCAGGCGCTCGAAGGGAAACTGCAAGTCATCCGCAGCCTGCACCGCGACCGCTCGCGCATCCGTCGCCGACGCGTAAATTTCATACATCGTATAAGTGGGTACGGGCAGCAGCAGTTCATCGCCCTCGTCAAGAAAGGCCTCAAAGAGCACGTGAATCGCCTCATCCACGCCGTTGGTGAGCGCGACCTGAGCTGGCGCGAGGCCGAGATGCGCGGCGACGATAGCCTCGACCGGCGCGCGCTCCGGATAGCGCGTCAGGCTGCCCGCGCTGATGCGGCCCTGCACTTCGCGCACCTTGGGCGAGCAGGCTACCGTGTTTTCGTTGAAGTCCAGACGCAGCGCGTCGCGGTTGCCGAGGGGAGGGTGATACTCCTTCATGGCCTGCACGCGCGCGCGCGGCGCGGGATAAATTGCTTTGACGGCTTCAGCCACGGGTCTTTCTCCTCTGTTGGTGTTTGCGTGTCACTTTATGCGGCGCAGGCCGCGTCTGCCCCACCGCAGGTGGCCTCTTTGCAAAGCGTGTGCGAATCGCTTGGGCGTGGCCGATGAGGCCTTCAGCCTCGGCCAGCAATGCAGCCGGCGGGCCTAGAGAGCGGATTCCCTTTGCAGTGTACTCTTGCACGGTAATGAGCTTGACGAAGTCGTTGACGCTCAATCCGCCGCGCACGCGCGCCATGCCGCCGGTAGGCAGCGTGTGATTGGGGCCGGAGATGTAATCGCCCATGGGCTGGGCGCTCCAGCGGCCCACGAAGACTGAACCCGCATTTTGCACCCAGTTCAAATCGCTTGCCGCATCGACGGTGAGGTGCTCGGCGGCAAGGCGATTGGTGATCGCACGCGCTTCGTCCACGCTCGATGCGAGGATGACCAGGCCGTTGCGATCAAGGGCCGCGCGAGCAACGGCGTTGTTGCGGCTGCGGAGCTTTGCTTCCGCGATAACCACTTTCGCAAGATCAGCGCGCGTGGTGATGAAGATGGCCAGCGCTTCAGGATCGTGCTCGGCCTGCGCCACCAGGTCGGAGGCGATTTCATCCGCGTTGCCGCGTTCGCTGGTGACAACAATCTCCGTGGGGCCGGCGAGCATATCGATGGCGCAGTCGAAGGCGACCAGCCGCTTGGCGGTGGTGACGTAGAGATTGCCGGGACCAACGATCTTGGCGACACGCGGGAGAGTTGCGGTTCCGTAAGCCAAAGCGGCAACTGCGTGCGCGCCGCCGAGGCGATAGAACTCCGTAATGCCAAGCAAGTGCGCGGCGGCAAGCGTCTCCGGCGCGGGCTTGGGCGAGACAACAGCGATGCGCTCAACGCCCGCCACCTGCGCGGGAATCGCGGTCATCAGCAGCGTGGAGGGAAGCGGATGGCGGCCACTGGGCACATAGCAACCCACCGAGCCAAGCGGAAGAACAAGCTGGCCTGTGGTGAGACCGGCGATGGGGGATTCGCTCCAGGATGCGGGCAGTTGAGCAACAGCAAAGGCGCGAATCTGATCGGCAGCAATGGTGAGAGCCTTACGCATCGCGGGAGTGAGGCCGTCCCACGCTGCGGCCATCTCTTCAGGCGTAACATGCAGCGCGTCCGCGCCGGCGAGGCCGTCGAATTGAGCGGCATAGCGAAGCAGCGCGCGGTCGCCTTGTTTGCGCACATCGGCAACGATGCGCTTGACGGCGGGCAGCACAGCGTCGAGCGCCGCGCCGCCACGATCTTCGAGGGCGGCCAGGATTTCCGCTGTTTGCTGTGCGGCTCGGCCTTTGGTCCGGATCAGTTTCATTGTTAGTCTCCGGTTCTTGCACATACTGAGATTGTAAAATTCAAAATCAATGAAGCATCTTGTCTCCCACACTAGCCGCAAAAACAAGAACGCGGCGAGGGTGGGGCACCCAGATTTCCGAAGCGATGAAAATGTTTACAACACAACCTTGTTGAGCGGATACTCGACGATGCCCGCTGCCCTGGCTGCTTTCAGCCGTGGAATCACGTCGCGGGCCACGCGCTCTTCGACGATGGTGTTGACCGCGACCCACTCGGAGTTGCTGAGCTGGGAGACGGTGGGCGAGTTGAGCGCGGGCAGCACGGCGAGCACGGCATCAAGGTCGCCGCGCTTGACATTGAGCATGAGGCCCACCTGCGACTGCGCGTCGATTGCGCCGCGCAGCATGAGCGCGATTTGATCGAGCTTCTCGCGCTTCCATGGGTCGGCCAGCGTGGCTTTGCCGGCGATCAGATGCGTCTCGCTCTCCATGATCGTGTCGATGATTTTGAGGTGGTTGGCCTTGAGCGAGCTGCCGGTCTCGGTCACTTCGACGATGGCGTCGGCCAGCATGGGCGGCTTGACTTCCGTTGCGCCCCAACTGAACTCGACCTTGACGTTGACGCCCTTGGCGGCGAAGTAGCGCTTGCTGACTTCCACTAACTCCGTCGCCACGGTCTTGCCTTCCAGGTCTTCGGCTTTTTCAAAGCCGCTGCCTTCGGGAACGGCCAGCACCCAACGCACCTTGCGGCGGCTTTGCTTGGCATAGGTAAGCGTTGTAACGCTTGTAACTTCAAGGCCGCTTTCGACCACCCAGTCGATGCCGGTCAGTCCGGCGTCGAGGACGCCATGATCGACGTAGCGGGCCATCTCCTGCGCGCGAATCAACATGCACTCAATCTCAGGGTCGTCGATGGAAGGGAAGTAGGAGCGGCCGTCGGCGTAGATGTTCCAGCCGGCGCGCTTGAAGAGCGCAATGGTGGCATCCTGCAAACTGCCTTTGGGAATGCCGAGTCTTAGCTTGTTAGCCACGAGCTACCTCTTTCTGGTTGCCGGTTCCTTCCACCGCGATGGGTTTGGTGAAGCAACTGACCGTGCCTTCGTGGCAGACGAGTCCGTCGCCCTCGACGACAACACGAAAGAGCAGCGTGTCATTGTCGCAGTCGGTTGCGGCCGTGACCACACGCAGGCGGTTGCCGCTGGTCTCGCCCTTCATCCACAGCTTTTGGCGGGTGCGGCTCCAGAAGGTGACGAAGCCGGATTCAAGGGTTTTGGCGTAGCTGACGGCGTTGAGAAAGCCCAGCATCAGCACCTCGCCGCTGCCTGCATCCTGAACGATGCCGGGAACGAGGCCGTCCATCTTGTCAAAGTCGATTGTGGGATTCGGATTGCTCATTTTCATCCTTGTTTTGGTGATTTTCCGGTTGTTTTTTTGTGTTCACGCAAGAAAAAACCCGCTCAGCGTGTTCGCCGGCGGGCTTCAGAACTCTTTGATCTCTCTGGCCGATTACATCAGGCCATAACAGTCCGCCGGCATGGGGTTTCCATGATGATGGTGGTGACCGTGATGGCGGTGGCTCTGCATCTGATTCAAACAATAAAGGAAACTACGGCGCGGTGTCAACCATGGCTTCCTTCAAAGCTGCGAACCATAGCGCGAAACTGTGTATTAAGACTGCTCTGCGCCCCCAGCCTCGTGGGTCTCATCTGCTGGCGCCGGGGTGCTCTCCTTATGCAGCAATTCGATCACCTGTTGATACAAGCGGTTGCGCACTCCGAAGCGCTCGGACGCGCGAGTCACATAGCGGATCAACAGCTCGATCCCCGATCCGGACGGACGCAGATTCACGACCGGAGCCGCGCTGAACAAACTCAGGCCATCGCCTCGCGCGCCGCGTTTCCACTCTTGTTCCGCCACGGCGGCACTCTCTGCCGTTTCTTTAACTACCGTTTTGCGAATCTCCTCGACTATCTTCCGCGTGTCATCGGATTCCGGGATGCTGACGGTGATCTCATCCCACATCCACTGGCCGGCAGTGGAGAAGTTGAAGTACTTACCGCGAATCGCGAAGTTGTTGAGGAAGGTGATGCGGCGGCCGGTTGGATGGACTCTGTCCGCCAAATCTTCCGTTTCAAGCAAGGTCGTGCTCATCAGGCCGATTTCGGTGACTTCTCCGCACACGCCGTCGATCTCAACCCAATCGCCGATGCGAATGCCATTCTTGCCCATGAGAGCAAACCATCCGAAGAACGCGAGAATAAAATCCTGCATGGCGATCGTGAGACCGGCGGTGGTCAGGCCCAAAACCGTGGACATTTGCTGCGGCCAGCCGAAGACAACAAGCAGGATGAGCAAGCCACCGGCGACCTGTATACCCAACTGCAGAACAGAACGCAGGGTTTGGGTCTGGCGCCGGTCGAGCGCTGGATTGGCAATGAGCCACCGCACAAGGGCATCGCAGAGGATGATGCAAATGATGATAAAGGCAATCAGCGCCAGCGATTGCAGAATCAAATGCAGTAGAGTTCGATGTTGCAGGAGCACCTGGGCAGACCACTTGCCATATACGGCTGCAAGCTGCTGCTCTGTTTGAATACGGTCGCTACAAATTGTGAGAAGCTGACGTTCCTCAGCCTTCTCTATGATGTTTGTCAGTCTCGATACACGTTCCGGCGTACCGCTGCCCTGCGCCGTTGTGCTTGCATTGGCCTTGGCCTCAAGGGCTTTGTGTTCGGCCGTCAAACAGACGATGTCGGCTTGTGCCTGCTGCATGGCCTGCTGGATCGATGCGTCGCGGTCAAGCTGGCTCCTCCATGCCTTCAGCCGGCCTGCCAGCGTGCTGTGCCGCGTGGCGGACAGAACTGCTACCTCTGCAGGGCTGTGCGACTGGCTGTCGTACTTGCTCATCAGCGCTTCATGCGCGGCGAGTTCCCCTTGAATCAGGGCGCGGTCATCGCCTGAAGCGCGTTCCAGTTCCTGCTGTGCGTCCTCTAACTCGTCGGTGTCGAGCCCGAGTTGGGCTTTGGCAACCTCAAGATCGTCACTGTCGCCAGCCGACTTCGCGGCATCCTTCGCCGATGTGGCGCTGGAACCGGATGCGGCGGTCAGGCTATTGACCAGCGCCTGGTCTTCCTTGATGAGTTGTTGAAGCTGTATGACTCTCTGCGAGAGCGCAAGCGCATCGCCTGTGAGGTTGCGATGCAGCGCCTGCGCGCTGGCTTGGCGCAATGCCGAGGCAAAAGCCTGGTCCACCTCGTGATCGGCCAGACGTTCGGCTTCGTGCGCGTACTCCGTCTCCTCTGCTGTGACGGCCAGCGGCGCCAGGGCTTCGGCCGTTTGCCAGGGATGCAGATCGACGAGGGTCGTTTGGCTCTTCTCAACGCTGCGGACGTTACCCTGCCCAGAGAGAAAGGAGAGATGCGCCATGGAGTCGCGTGTGGTCCAGGAGAAGACCAGGCAAAGAACCAGCAGCGCAGCCATTGCGAGAAGAACGATCAGACTGACCCGGCCAAAGACGCGTTTGCGTATGCGACCGCCAGGAATGGGAGTAACGGGGAGTCCTGCCATACATCAATTGTTGCAGGTCCGCCGTACATTCGAGCTTGAAAATGGCGATCTGGGCCTTTTTCCAAATTGCCGGCTTGCGAGCGAGGCGCGGCGGGGCGGAGAATGGAGGCGTGCGAGCGCGAACGCAATTTGCGGCTTTGGCGGCTACAATGCTGTTTGTGTGCCTTGCCGGAATGGCGCAGAACCAGGATCGCGACACGCGCGGCGTGCCCAAAACATCGGCAACGGCTCCGCCACCGGAGGCGCGCATTGACATCAATCACGCTAGCGTCGATGAGCTGCTCAAGATTCCCGGCATGACGCGCGTCTGGGCCGCGCGCATCGTTCGCTTCCGGCCTTACCGCACAAAGCAGGAGCTATTGGAGCGCGGCATCGTGACCAGCCAGGTCTACGACCGGATCAAGGATTACGTAATCGCGCATCGCGAGGCGCAGTGACCACCTGTGGTGGGGCAGCAGCACCTACGGTGCGGGTCAAAGTACAGAAAACCACGAAAGCTCCGCGTGTTTTGGCTCCGACAGCTATTCGAGAACCAGTACATTTTTGCTGTACCGCTCGCCTGCTATAAATCTGATCGCCTTGTCCAGTGTGACCAGTACGCCATGTTCTTGGATAGCGAGACCCAGCAAATATGCATCCGTTATTTGCTGATGGCCGAATACCCTGTCACGGAAAGGTTCGGAAATGATTGACCACCCGGCCGATACCGACCAAAACCAATAGCCAGGATGGTTGGCCAATCCCGCCAGCAAAACGGTCGCTTCTTCTACGGTGTAGGATCCGGCCTTTGGATTCGTCACAACCCGAAGAAAGCCGGCTTCGGAAAAGGCGCAAAGCCCCCAATCGAGGCCGGGAGTATTAAACCACTTCATTACCACTCGATGATGAATGTGCGTGGGCTCCACTAGGGCGATCAAGACATTCACGTCAAGCAGATACCTCTGCCTACTCAATCTCGTCCTCCTGAAATTCCTTTACCATTTCGGGGGTGATAGTCCTGCCTGTTCCGGCAAAGATCAGCAGGCCGTTAGGAGCTCTTTTCAGGCGCAGGGAAGGACTGGTTGAATGCATGGCCTCAAGACCTTTGCGCGCTATTTCGCTGACCGCAGTACTCAGTGTGACGCCCCGCCCTTTGGCGTAAAGCGTTGCGTGTTGGTAGATATCTTCGTCTAGTGTGATGCTGGTTCTCATAGGGATAGTATGCACCATCAGAAGAAATGGTGCAAGAATATCATTTGATGCACATCTCTCTGATGGTGCTGTACGGGTCTCAGTGCATCATGCCTCGGCCGGCTCCGGTCCGGGAGTTTCGCCAGGCTCGGGTTTATCCCCGCGCCTGAGCAGACGGCTCAGAATCACATAGAGCACGGGAATGAAGAAGAGGTTGAGCACGGTGGAGAGCAGCATTCCGCCGACGACGGTGGTTCCCACGGAGCGGCGGCCCAGCGCGCCCGCGCCGGTGGCGAAGACCAGCGGCAGCACGCCCAGGATGAAGGCGAACGAAGTCATCAGAATGGGCCGGAGACGCAGCGCGCCCGCCTCGGCGGCGGCATCGGCGATGGAGCGGCCTTTTTTACGGAGCTGCTCGGCAAACTCGACGATCAGGATCGAGTTCTTCGCTGAGAGGCCGATCAGCATGACCAGGCCGATTTGGCAATACACGTCGTTGGAAAGGCCGCGGAGCGAGACCAAACCCAGCGCGCCCAGCACCGCCATCGGCACAGCCAGCAGAATGATGAAGGGCAGCGCGAAGCTCTCGTAGAGCGCCGAGAGGGTGAGATAGACGACCAGAATGCCAAGGCTGAAGATCAGCAGCGCCTTGCCGCCCGACTCGATCTCGTCCAGCGTCAGGCCAGTCCATTCGAAGTTCATGCCGGGGATCATGGTCTTTTTGGCGAGATCCTCCATGGCCGCGAGTCCCTGGCCGGAGCTGTAGCCGCGCGCCGGCGAGCCGTCGATTTCGACCGCGCGGAAGAGGTTGTAGTGGGTGATGACCGGCGGGCCGGAACTCTCGGTCACCGTGACCAGGTTGTCGAGCGGGATCATCTGGCCGGAGTCGGAGCGGACATAATAGCTGTGCAGATCGCGGGCAGTCATGCGGAAGGGCTGGTCGGCCTGCACAAAGACGCGATAGGCGCGGTTGTTGTAGTCGAAGTCGTTGATGTACTCCGAGCCCATGAAGACGCTGAGGGTGCTGGTGATCTGCGAGAGCGGAATGTTCATCGCCTTGGCCTTCTCGCGGTCGATGGTGACCAGCACCTGCGGGTCGTTGGCCGAGAAGGTGGTCAGCATGCCGGTCAGATCCTTGCGCTGGCGGCTGCCGGCAACGATCTGGTGGGCGACGCGGTCGAGGTCGCTGAGCGTGTTGTTTCCCTGATCCTGGAGCATGAACTGGAAGCCGCCGTAACTGCCGACGCCGTTGACTGCGGGAGGCTCAAACATGGCCACCAGTCCGCCATTGGGAGAGAACATCAGGCTCATGAGCTTGGGGTTCAGATCGGCGACGATGTCGGCGGTGGAGTGGCCCTTGCCGCGGCGCTGATCGGATGGCGTGGTGGAGATGAACATCATGCCGGCGTTGGATGCGCTGCCGGCCATGCTGAATCCCATTACGGAAAATGCTCCGGCGATGTCCTTGTTGGTGGAAATGATGGCTTGCGCGCGGTCAGCCAGCGCGCCGGTGTACGCCAGCGAGGAGCCCGGCGGGGCCTGCACAATGACCATGAGGAAGCTCTGGTCTTCCTGGGGAATGAAGCCGGTAGGCACGTGCTGGTAGGTCCACACCGTTGCGCCCAGGCCGACGAAGAAGAGCACCAGCAATGCGTAGCGCAGCTTTAGCGCCTCATGGATCGCTTTGGCGTAACTGGCCGACAGCCAACTAATCTGCTTGTCAGTAGAGTGAATGAATCGGGAAAAGAGGCGCGAGACCGGCGCGATGTGCAGGAAGTCGAGCTGCTTGGGCCGATCCTCTTCGCCGCGCAGGAATATGGCCGAAAGAGCCGGCGAGAGCGTGAGCGCGTTGAAGGCCGAGATGGCGATGGCGAAGGCGATGGTCAGCGAGAATTGCCGATAGAGAATCCCGATGGTTCCAGGGAAGAAGGAGACGGGCACGAAGACCGCGATCAAAACCAGAGATGTCGCGATGACCGCGCTGGTCACCTCGCCCATCGCCCGCGAAGTGGCTTCATGCGGATCGGAATGCTCCATCGCGATATGGCGCTGCACGTTTTCGATGACCACAATGGCGTCATCGACGACCAGACCCGTGGCCAGCGTGATGCCGAAGAGCGTGAGCGCGTTGATGGAGAAGCCGAAGACCTTGATGAAGGCGAAGGTTCCGATCAGCGAAACCGGAATGGTGACGGCGGGAATAATTGTGGCGCGCCAGTCCAGCAGGAAAAGGAAGATGACGGTGATGACGATGAAGATGGCGATGCCCAGCGTGAAGAGCACTTCGCGGATCGAGTCGCCGACCACCGTCGTCGAGTCGAAGGCAACGGCGTATTCCAGCCCCGGCGGAAAGTTCTTCGAGAGCTCGGCAAGCGCGGCCTTGGCCTTGCTGTCCACTTCCAGCGAGTTGGCGTTGGAGAGCTGCATGACGCCGATGCCCATCGCTTCGCGCCCGGCGAACTTGAGCACGGTGCTGTAGTCTTCCGCGCCCACCTCCGAGTGGCCGACGTCTTTCAATAGAACCAGGCCGTTGGCGGAGTTCTTGACGATGATGTTGTCGAACTCGGAGGGCGAGGTGAGCCGGCCCACCACGCGCACCGGCATCTGATAGGCCTGCTTCGCGTTCGTGGGCGGCTGGCCAAGCTGGCCGGCGGGAATCTCGACGTTCTGCTCCACCAGCGCATTCACCACGTCGCTCGCAGTTAGGTTGCGCGCAGCCAGGCGCTCCGGGTCCAGCCAGACCCTCATCGCGTACTTGCGCTCGCCGAAGATCATCACATCGCCGACGCCGGGGACGCGCTTGATGGCGTCCTTGACGTAAACGTCCAGGTAGTTGGAGATAAATTCGGGCGAGTAGCGGCCATCGCGCGTAAAGAAGCCGGCGCCGAGAACGAAGTTGCTGTTGGCTTTGGTGATGCTGATGCCGGTGGCGTTGACGGCCGCGGGCAGCCGCCCGGTGACGCTGGCCACGCGATTCTGCACGTCCACGGCGGCGATGTCCAGATCGTAGCCGGTCTGGAAGGTCGTGGTGATCGAGCTTGTTCCGCTGTTGGTGCTCGACGAGCTGATGTAGCGCATGCCCTCGACGCCGTTGATGGACTCTTCCAGCGGAATGGTGACAGCCTTCTCGACCGTGTCAGCGTTGGCGCCGACGTAGTTGCAATCGACCGAGACCTGCGGAGGCGCCAGCGTGGGGTACATCGCAACCGGAAGAGTGGGGATGCACACCGCGCCCGCGAGAATGATCAGCAGCGCGCAGACCGTCGCAAATACCGGCCGGTGAATAAAGAAATCTACAAACAAGGGTTGCCTTCCTTTTCGTCTACGATGGGCGCGGTGTGACCGGCGTCCTGTGCCCGCCTCCGGTTATGGCCGGAGGCGCATGGTCAAACTGCGTTCTAGGCTCCCGGCAGCGGCATCACCGGCATGCCGTTCACCAGAAACTGTGTGCTGGAGATGACCACCCGGTCGCCCACATTCAGCCCCGAGGTGACAGAGTAGTTGTTGCCTACCGTATCGCCCAGCGTGACCGAAGTCTGGCGAGCCGTAAAGTGGCCACCTTGACCCTGCGCCACATAGACGAAGCTCTGCCCGCCCTGGCGCGTCACGGCCAGCACCGGAATCACCGCCATCGGCGTCGTGCTCCAGATCACCCGCGCCTTGATCATCTGCGCTTGGCGCAGCAGCTCCGGCGAGGCGCGCACAGGCGCCTTCACCAGAATCCCCTGCAATGTGCTCTCCACCTGCGGTGAAAGAAAATCGATCTTCGTCTTGTCCAGCACTTTGCCGTCGTTGTCCATCAGCTCCACATCCAGCCCCAGGCGCACCTGCCCGGCGCGCTCCGTGGGGACGTAGATGTAGGCTTCCAGGTCCTTGCCCTCATCCACCGTAGTCAGCACCGTCGCCGGAGAGCTCATCGGCGAAGCGAAGTCGCCCACATGCACCGGAATGTCGCCCACCACGCCGTCGAACGGCGCGCGGATGCTGTAGTAGGCCAGTTGCTCCTCCTGCGCCTTGCGCAGCTCCACAGCCGACTGATAATCCGCCTTGGTGTTGCCGAACGATTGCTGCGCTTGGTCGTAGGCGTCGCGGCTGGTCACGCCCGCTTCGAAGAGCTTGCGCTGCCGCTCGATCTCCACCGCGTTGTAATCGTAAAGAGCCTTCTTCTGTCGCTCGGTCGCGCGCGCCGAATCGACCGTGGCCATCTGCAAGTGCGGATCGATCACCATCAGCAGCGCGCCCGCCTTCACGTGGTCGCCGGAGCGGACCAGAATCTTCGTCACCATGCCGCTCACCTGAGGCAGCATCGTGGCCGAACGCCGCGACTTGATGGTGGCCACATACTCGCTCGACTGCGCCACTGGCTCCAGCGCTACCGTCACCGTCTGCACCGGCATGGCCTGCATCCCGGCTCCGGCCGTGGCCGCCGGCTTCTTCTCGCAGCCCATGACCGCCAACCCAAGAAGCACAAAACAACCTATCCCTAGAATCTGTTTCAACTTGCTCTTCCTCGCTTGATCTTTTCTACGGGAATCCCCCGCCCTGAGTTCCTTAATTTTATGCCGCCCCTTTGCTTCGCCGTTGCTGAGAAGCAGCCCAACTCGCGCCGACAGTTGCGCGCACAGAGAATCCATGCAGGTTCGCCATCTATATTGTGACGCCTGGAGGCACGGGATTGACTCAAAAAAAACTCTCTCCGGCCCGTCTTCCAAGACTAGAATGCCAGGCCGCCGGTCGAGCCTGACAAAGAGGTTGAAGCCCTCCACTTGTCCCGCTCGGCCTTCCCTCCAAGGCATTTTCATGCTGTCCCCATCTTCACATTCGGAACTCGATAGCTTCCCGGCACAGCCACCACTCTTTGACAGGCCTCTCCTGAGTTGGTAGCCTTCATAAAGGCGCTTCCGGCCAATCCTGGCCGATTCTTCGCCCTCATGAGCGTCCCCGTCGTCTAGCCCGGCCTAGGACACCGCCCTTTCACGGCGATAACACGGGTTCAAATCCCGTCGGGGACGCCAATTATTTCTGCAACTTACACGCTTCGATGATTTTTTTCGCACGTCCGTATTGTTCCAAGAGCAGCGCTGCTCTCGTTGTGAGGGTTGTCGTCGAGCAACAGGCTCACCAGGCGGCTCTGCGCGTCGGCTCTTCCAAATAGAGAAGCAATTCCTCGATCTCGGCAAGCGTCAACACTGTGGGAATGCTCTTGCGCGTGGCACTCTTGCGCACATGCGTACTGGGATTTCGTCTGAATTCCAACGCGCCCAGAGTTTGGGTTGGCCTGGGGAGCGATTCCGGGTATAATGAAGATTCGGCAAGCCGAGGGGTAGTGTGTCTGTTTTTTACCCCGTGGCCGCCCCGTTGGACAGGCCCGGATGGAGCGCTTTTCTTTGCGGCTCGATGGTGGATCGTCCCGGCGGCGCGAAAGATCAAAGTCTGGAGCAACGTCATGGCACAGGTATGCGACATCTGCGGGAAAGGTCCGCAATTCGGCAACAACATCTCCCACGCCCACAACATCACACGACGCCGCTGGAGCGTCAATCTGCAGGCAGTGAAGGCGCTGGTGAACGGCCACGCCAAGCGGATCAGGGTATGCACCGGCTGCATCAAGGACGGCAAGATCGCCAAGGCGTAAGGCCGCCGGGCGGAATTCGCTGAGGCCGGCCCAGGCCGGGCGCGAAGGCGAAATTCAGGCACACAATTCAGGATTGACACGAACCCCGTCCAGCCCGGACGGGGTTTTGTTGTGCCTTTTCATAAAAAATGAGAAAAATTAATCGCTCTTTCCTGTTCCTGAACTGGAATCCGCCACCTCGGCGGGCAGATCCAGCGCTACCAGGGCGAAGCGGGTCTTGCCGCCTTGGGTATTCTCAAAGCCCAGAATGTGCTGGTGGCGCTTGGAGCCGGCTTTCAGCTCCAGGCTTTCCTTGGTGACGCCATAATCGCCGTTGTCGATCTTAACCTTGGCGTTCTTGTCGTCGTTGCAGGTCAGCCCCTCGTGGGTGGCCGCCGGAGCGCCCACCGGAGAGTTATCCTTGCAGGTAATCACGTCGCCGTAGCGGCCCAGCGCCTTCTTGTAAAACGCGGTCACCTTCTCCTCGGAATCGGGGGTCTCATAGGAGACCGCCCGCACCCGCAACTGCCACTCGCCAAATCCCAGATGCACGTCGGCCGACTTGTTGTTGTCCTTGTCCTTCACGGGCGCCGCACCCGGATAGACCGGCAATCCCAGGTCCGTCGCCGAGGTCTGATCGGTATTCACATGAATGCCGCCGAAAGGCGTTTCCACCTGGACGTTCTTGTCCTTGCCGTTGGCGTCCTTTTCCGTATGAATCATGCATCCCGCCAGTCCGGCGGCCAACGCCAGGCCCGCAATGATTGCTGCCGCTTCCCGCATCCCATTCCTCACCATGGCAATCGCCCTCTAGCCCCGTTATACGCCTGAAACGCGAGAAAGGTTCCGGGAATCGCACCGCCCTCGGCAATAACTTCTTGCCGCGCTCCTCGCCGACGACGACGAGCCGGGCATCCAGATCCGCAATCCAGATCCGGCTCAGTGCGTCGAGTCGCCGTCTTCCCTGGTGCTGGCGGCGAAAAAGAGCGCCACGGTGAAGACCAGCACGATGACGGAGACGACGAAGAAGGGGGAAGTGAGTTCCATGGCGGGCTCCTTCGTTTAGAGTACCAAGGCCTGCCTCTCCGCATTCCTTTACCGCTGGGTTCCACCCTCGCTTGTCATTCTGAGCTGTTCGACGCGACGGGGCGCGTTGCCTCCAGAAAGGAACAATAGTTCCTAAAAGTAAGACTGCCGGCAAATCCGCGAACTTGCTAACCTGAGCCTGCACTGAGCGAAGCCGAAGTTTACCTGCGACTGTTCTTCCTTCGATCCGTAGCGAATAAAAGACGAAGATGTCTACTGCGAGTCCTCCCATTCTGGCCAAATTTTTGCAAAACTATCTCTACTTTGATGCATAGCCTTTTCCGCGCGTTTTGAACCCGTTTTTTGTGCTCTATGGGGAGTCGTAGGTCCTGCTTCTCTCAACCTGCCGGCTTGATTACGGCTTCGGCCCGGCGTTGGGATAATCCACGCGGATGGTCAGAATCTCGTAGGGGTGAATCGGCGCTTTGACTACGTCGCCTGTCACGGGCAGCGGTTTGCCTTCCGGTGTTTCCATCAGATTGGTCACGGTGGCGCTGGTTGCTCCCGGCGGCACGTGGAACTCGGCGATGGTTTCCTTGCCCGCCCACTCGTAGACGCGCAAAATCAATCCATTCACGCCCAGGCCGTTCTGGTCTTCGGCCTTCTTCACCGCGGTCAGCACCACGTTCTCCTGCGAGACCGAGGCAAAGGAATGGCTGGCGGGCAGTGCGCCGGGATGCGCCGTGGTGACGACGGCGGTGAGCGGGTAGTTGTACTCGTAGCCATGGCGCACGGTGAGCGCGTCCTTCCACGTTCCGGCATGGGGATAGAGCGCGTAGTGGAAGTGATGGTGGCCCATGTCGGCCTCGGCGTCGGGCCACTTGGGCGAGCGCAGCAGCGTCAGCCGTAGAACATTGCCCACGGCGTCGTAGCCGTATTTGTTTTGGTTGAGCACGCTCAGGCCGTGAACTTTGCCGTCGGGGCCGGGACCGGAAAGATCGGCCCAGCGCAGCGCCGTCACTTCAAATTGCGCCTTCTCCCACGAGTTGTTGTGCGTGGTCGGCCGGTCGATGGTTCCGTAAGGAATCTCGTAAGTAGCAAACGGCCCCGAAGCCGCCAGCGGAAAGGCTGCCTTCAGCAGCACATGGTTTTCGTGCCAGTCGATCTCGTTGTCAATGTCGACCTCTGGCGCCATTCTGGCGAAGCGGATGGTCTGCACAAACTTTGAGCTTTGCCAGGTTTGTGTTACGCGCACGGCATCGTCTCCAAGCAGTTCCACCTTATCTGCCTGCGTGAACAATGTCGGTGGTTGGTCGAGAGTACCGAGGTCGATATTCCAGGCGTCATAATCCTTGGGCTTGTCTTTGAAGGCTTGCAGTTGGTTGCCGCATGCACCTGCGGCAAGTGCTTCAAACTTTGATCGCTTGTCAAAGAGACTGATGATGCAGCCAGTTTGCTTGTCGATTACAACGCGAAGGTAGCCATTCTCCAGGACGAAATCGTTCTTTTCTTCTTTTGCAACAGGTCCGGGTCCGACAGCCCAATGTTGGCCTCCCGTGGTGGGTACGATTTGGAAAACCTCGTAACCAAGCGCTGGCACATCGGGAACGGGAAAGCGATACTCTTCAATTCCGTCACGAACCTCCTTAGGAAGCAGAGCGCTCGGATGCGTAATTCCAGTCTGTGGATCCCGAATTTCAAATCCGTTCGGATAACCCGTGGCCGGAAACGCCGCTTCGCCGCTCCGCATCCATCCCAGAGGATTGAAGATCACGATGGACTGGCCCTGCGCGATCTTGCCTCTCAGTGATGTGTCGATCCGCTCCGCTACCGTCTTCAACGCATTTGTATCGATCTCATTAGTAGACCAGCGCACCACATCGTAATCCTTTTGTGCGTCCTTGCCGGAGCCTGCCGCTAAGTCGTGAAACTGATTGAAGAGCACCTTCTTCCAATCTTCCGTTAAATCCGAGGAAGGGTACGCCCGTCCGGCAAGAACCCACGCCAGCGAGGCCCACTTTTCCGCATCGAGCATTTGCTCCTCGGCTTCGCGCATATTCTTTTTGTGGTTGGCCTGCGTGGTCATCACGCCACGGTGATACTCGAAGTACAGCTCGCTCTTCCACGTCGGTATATTCAACCTACCCGCGACCGGCGGCGGAGGCGTGTAACCCTTGGCAATCGACGCATAATCCCAGACCGGGCTGTTGGGTGCGATCTGCTTTTCCAGCGCGGCGAAGTAGGGCAGCGCCGTGCCGAATTCAATCTTCGGCATCACGTATGCGGGAAGCGAAGGATAGGCCCAGTGTCTGCCCTCGTCAAGAATCGCGCGCGTGGGTCCGCCGCCGTGGTCGCCGATGCCGTAGAGGTCCATCATGCCCGTCAAGCCCGCGGCCTGCTTCTGCGCAATGGTAAAGTCGCGCGCCAGACGCACCGGGTTCAGGTTATCGTTGGCGTAGTCGTGGGGGAAATAAGTCAGCACCTTCGACCCGTCGGGCGACTCCCACCAGAAGAACTTGAAGGGCAACTGATTGGTGTCGTTCCAGGCCATCTTTTGCGTGACAAAGTAATCGACGCCGCTCTTCTTGTAGATCTGCGGCAACTGCCACGTATAACCAAAACTATCCGGGTTCCAGCCGACCCTCACGTCAACTCCATAGGCATTTTTGTACCAGCGCTTGCCCACCAGCAACTGGCGCACCAGCGACTCGCCGTCGGGCATATTCAGGTCCGGCTCGACCCACATTCCTCCAACGATCTCCCAGCGGCCCTCCTTGATGCGCTGGGCTATCTCGGCGTTCATCTCTGGATACTTGTCAGCCAGCCACTCGTTGTAAGCCGCGGCCGACTGCGTGTAGGTGTATTCGGGATACTCGTACATCAACTGAAGTGCCGTCCCAAAGGTCCGCTTGACCACATCCACGCTCTCGGTCCACGGCCACAGCCAGGCCGCGTCGATGTGCGAGTTGCCGGTCAAGTGATCGGTCACCTGGCGCAGCAGCGGTGTGAGGGCTTCTAGCTTGGCGTGCGCCGCGCGCAAGCTCTCATCAAACTTCGCCTGATTGTTGGCGTCGAGCGCGGCCAGGTCCACGTCTCGGACGGCGTCGTTGAGCGTGGCCATCTGCGCTGAGTCATTGGGCGCCAGCGCGGGAACCAGCAGCGCGGCCGACAAGAATTCTTCGCGCAGGTCTTCGGGGTTGGGACGGCCATCGGGGAAGTCGATCTTCAGCGTCGCGCCCTGAAAGGTCTTCAAGTCCACCGTATGCAGCAGCTTGACGGCGACTGTCACCTTGTCGCCGGGCTTGGCGCTGTCAAAGAGGACGACCGGCTCCAGGTCGTCGCCCATCGCCACGCGGCGGCCGTTGAAGTAGAGAATCTGCGGCATCGGCCCGTTGGCATAGGCGTGAAACTGGAACCAGATGCGCGCGCCGGTCAGGTCGTAGCCGCCAAGCGTGGCCGGTACCTGATAACTTTGGCGAAACCAGAGCGCCTCTTTGGGCGCCTTGCTCTTCAGCGCGATGGGCTGCCAGCCGCTCTCGTCGAGGCCGACGGCCTCGCCATGGGCCAGGTCGCCGGCATGGAGCTTCCATGCGCCATCGGGCAGCTCGCGCAGCAAGGAGAGCCGGTCGAGGACGGCGCGGGCGTCGGCGGGCAGCGGGGCGGCAATCTTCGCGGCTTCAGCGGCGCTCTGGCCCAGGAGGCGGCTTGTAAAAAGCGTGGCAACAAAGACAAACAGGCAGGCAAAACGAACGAAACGCAACTTCAAAGCGGAATGCATCGCGGAGAAATCCTCCCCGTCATAGTAAGACATGGGAGCACATTCTGGCGCGTATGAGTTTCCGCTGGTATTACTCCTTCTTCTCCGCGTTGCGCGCCCGCACCTTGAACCAGATGGGCGTGCCTTTGAAGCCGAAGGCCTCGCGGATTTGATTCTCCAAAAAGCGCTCGAAGCTGAAGTGCAGCTTGATGTCGCGGTCGGTGAAGAGAACGAAGGTAGGCGGGGCAACAGCGGCCTGCGTCATGTAGAAGATGCGCACGCGCTTGGACATCGGCACCGGCGCGCGCTGAAAGTCGATCTTGTCGAGGAAACGGTTCATCTGCCCGGTGGTGACGCGCTTGCGGCGCTCGGCGGCCACGGAGACGACCTCGTGCAGCACGCGCAACATTTTCTTGCCTTCGGTGCCTACCCCTTCGAGCGCGGAGAGGAAGATCACCGGCGCGTAATTGAGGTACTTGAGCACGGTGCGCAGTTGCTGCTCGAAGATTTCGCGGTCGGCGGGCGGCTTGCCGTCTTGTCGGCCCGTGGTCACCAGGTCCCATTTGTTCACCACGATGATGACGCTGCGCCCGCTCTCGTGGGCATAGCCGCCGATGGTGGCGTCGGCCGCCGTCACGCCATCGACCGCGTCGATGATCAGCAGGGCCACGTCCGCGGCTTCCAGGTGGCGGCGAGCCATCACTACGCTCATCTTTTCGGCCATCAGGTGGGTCTTGCCCTTGCGGCGGATGCCGGCCGTATCCACAAAGCGCAGTTGCTGGCCCTCGAACTCGACCACCTCGTCCACCGCATCGCGAGTAGTACCGGCGATCGGCGAAACAATGGCGCGCGAAGTTCCGGTCAGCGCATTCAGCAGCGTGGATTTGCCCACATTGGGCCGCCCGATGATGGCCACCGAAGTCTCGTGCTGCTCAAACTCGCCGTGAGTGCGATGAAGGGGATGGGCGTCCGGCGAGTCTTCTACGTCCTCGTTGCCCGTCTCGGCTTCTTCAACAGCCTCGGCCTCTTCCGCAGCCAGAATTTCTTCCTCGGTCGGCACAGCTTCTGCCGGCGCGGGCAGCACTTCGGCAATCGCCTCGAGCAGGTCGCCGATGCCCAGCCCGTGCTCGGAGCTGATGGGATAGACGTTGCGAATGCCCAACTGGCGAAAGTTCTCCGCCTCCAGCGCCATCGCCTCGCCCTCGACCTTGTTGACGGCGAGAAAGAGTGGCTTGCCGCCGCGGATCATCATGCGCACCAGATCGTAATCCGGGCTGGCCAGCTCGGTGCGCGCGTCCACCACGAGTACCAGCGCATCGGCCTCCTCCAGCGCCACCATCGCCTGGGCGTAGATCTCGGAGGGAATCAGCTCCGCGTCGTCGGGCACCATGCCGCCGGTGTCCACCAGGCGAAAGTTTCGGCCCATCCACTCGTACTCGCCATAAATGCGGTCGCGGGTGATGCCCGGCTCGTCGCCAACGATGGAGCGGCGGCTCTTGGTGAGCCGGTTGAAGAGCGTGGACTTGCCCACGTTGGGGCGGCCCACAATGGCCACCAGCGGAAGCGCGCCCGCGCGCGATTTGGTTGGCACGACCGACTTATGATACTTCGACAAAACTTGTCTCCAATCGCTGTTCATACGGCGCAAGCGGTCTATCTCAATCCCAAATTCGCTTCACGCTACACGTATCGAAAAACCAGTCACTACACTGGGGGCTATGTAAGCGGATGGCCCTTGAACTCATGCGAGTCATTTCTTCACGGGCTCGGCCCCCGGAGGATTCAACGGCGCGAGGGGCCGAATCGGCACAATCTTCGCAACCGGCCGCTTGCCGCGCAGAATGATTACTTCCTGCCCCGCCTCTGCCTCTCTTAGCAGCCGCGAAAGATGAGTCCGCGCCTCATAGGTGGTGTACACCATAACTTAGTATCTCACCTCGGTCAAGTGCAGCACCGCGCCAGCTTCACCATGAGAGTCTTCTCATCTTTTAGGCAGAATCCCGGCGCTGAAATTGTCCTCCCGCACCTCAGGAGGGAATGATGCACATTCACGGGAACTCCATGGCCGTCAACGCGGCCAACTTTTACTCCGCCGCGCAGGGCGAGAGAGCCGCCGCCAACCTAGATCCGGAGTTTGTCTAAGGCTGAGGAACGCACAATCCAAGCCAAAGCCGCCGGTGCTGCCAACCGGAACAAGCGCATATCACTATGATGGGAAGAGCGCCCGCTCCCGATGCCGCCCACCGACAGCCCAACCCGCGCCCTGCCCACGCTGCACGAGTTCTTCGCGCCCGGCGGCATCCTGGCGCGCTCGTCGCTGCCTTATGAGTACCGCCCCGGCCAACTGGAGATGGCCAAGGCCGTCGAGCGCGCCCTCTCCGAACGCCGCCACCTGATCGTTGAGGCCGGCACTGGCACCGGCAAGACGCTGGCTTACCTGCTGCCCGCCCTGCGCACTGGCCAGCGCGTGATCATCTCCACCGGCACCAAGGCCCTGCAGGATCAGCTCTACTTTCGCGACGTGCCCTTTCTGGAAACGCTGGTCGGCGAGCTGCGCGTCTGCTACATGAAGGGCCGCGCCAACTATCTCTGCCGCCACAAGCTCACGGCGCTGCGCAGCCAGCCGATTTTGTCTGGATTAGAAGAGATCGATCAATACCGCCAGATCTCCGAGTGGGAGCAGACTACCGAATCCGGCGACCGCGCGGAGTTATCCGGAATGCCGGAGTCGAGCGCCTTGTGGCAGAAGCTCGATGCTAGGACCGAGGCTTGCCTGGGGTCAACTTGTCCTGATTACCGCCGCTGCTTTATTACCGAGATGCGGCGCAAGGCGCTTGAGTCGGACATTATCATCGTGAATCATCATTTGTTTTTCGCCGACGTTGCCGTCAAGCGCGAGGCCGCTGGTGCGCCCGACGCGGGCATTTTGCCCGAGGCCGCGGCGGTGGTCTTCGACGAGGCTCATGAGTTAGAGGATGTCGCTTCGAGTTACTTCGGACTTTCGGTCAGCAACATTCGCTTTGAGGAGCTGGCGCGCGACACCGATGTGCTTTTGCGCGGCAAGGAAGGCGCGGAAAGCCTGCCCGCGCTCACTCAGCAGCTGCGCGACCGCGCGCGCATATTCTTTGCCGGCTTGCCTTTGGCCGGCGATGGACGGCAGCCGTTTATCGGGCGTGAGGAGTTTCTCGAAACTCAGGGCGACTTATACATGGCCGTGCGCGCCACGCTGCAGCGCCTGGAAGCGGAGATGGGCGGACTGAAAGCCGACGAAGCGCCGGGACTCAGGAAGCGCGTCGCCCGCCTGCGCTCCGAGCTGGAGTTTCTGCTCGAATCCAGCGCCAGTAACATGGTTTTTTGGATGGAGCGGCGCATCTCCGCCGGGGGTTCTTCGGATAGGTCCGCCGCGCGCGGTGCTTTCCGCGCACAGTCGCGGACGACCTTTTTGCAGGCCACGCCCATCGATGTTTCTGAGCTGCTTTTTGAGTTAGTCTTCGATCAGATTCCCACCGTGGTGTTGACCTCGGCCACGCTCACTGTGCAGGGCGGATTCGAGCATATCCGCAAGCGGCTGGGCTTGAGCGAGGCGCGCGAGTTAGTGGTGCCCTCTCATTTCAAGTATGGCGAACAGGCGCTGCTCTATCTGCCACCGGAGATGCCCGACCCGCGCGACGCCGGCTTTCCTGAAGCCGCGGCGCGCTGCATCCAGCGCGTGCTGGAGATCACTCAGGGACGCGCCTTTTGCCTTTTCACGAGTTATGCGCAGATGCGCGACTTATACGAGCGCCTGCTGCCGGTGCTGGACTTTCCCATCCTGCTGCACGGCAGCGCTCCGCGCAAAGCTCTGCTGGAACAATTCCGCGAAACGCCCAACGCGGTCCTCTTCGGCACTTCGAGCTTCTGGCAGGGCGTGGACGTGCAGGGCGAAGCACTGAGTTGCGTCATCATCGACCGGCTGCCGTTCGCCGTGCCCAGCGACCCGGTAGTCTCTGCGCGCATGAAGGCCATTGAAGAGAATGGCGGAAAACCCTTCTTCGACTATCAAGTCCCTACCGCAGTTCTAACTCTTAAACAGGGCTTTGGCCGCCTGATCCGCTCGCTCGAAGATCGCGGTCTGTTAGTCCTGCTCGATCCGCGCGTGCGGACCAAACGCTACGGCCAGACCTTCCTCGCCAGTTTGCCGCCGTATCGCATGACCGCAACGATTACGGACGTGGAAGAGTTTTTCGATGACAAACACCGATCACGATAAGGATATGGTGCTCCTCATGAACAAAACTGGTTGAGATTTGGGTCTTCTCTATCTTCTCGCAAAGACCCGCGAGAACTGGTAACAATTTAGCAAGTTAGCCACCGCTTCGCGGTGATAGCAAGTTAGCGGGTTCCTTGCTTGTGTGACACGCAAACACGAACTGGCTGCTCTAGAATCGCAGCATGCACTGATCGGCGTGTGATACTACAACAAAAAAATTAAGGGCTGCTTCCGATCCGGGAGCAGCCCTTGGTCTTTTTGTGCGGGAGATTACTTAGCGCGGATGGAGTAGGCCACGCCGAAGGAGAAGATGGGGTAGACCTGCAAAGGATTCAGGTCCTTCCTCCAAGTGGTGAGCTGGGTATTCAGTTGTGATTGTGCCAGGGCTCCAACCGAGTTGGGTGTAGTGTCCGTCATGAGGTCGCATGTGAGTGCTGTCTGGCCAGGGAGTTGTGTGCAGATACCGCCCTTCAGAGTCATATCCAGGGTAGGCACGCCAGTGAAAGCCGCGCCGATCTCAAAGGGGAAGGAGAGATGCCCGAAGAGCAAGTCCTTGCGCTTGCGGGGAATCATATTGCCCCAGCCGGTGGTGAGGGTGAAGGCCTGCTTGTGGGCGTTCAGGCCCAGGTTCGCGGTCACGGTGAGGGGGGTGCCCGCTTCTGAATAGAAATCCTGACCGTTCAGAGAGAAGCTGGTTCCGACTGCGGGGCTGGCGGTGGCCGAAATCCCGTTCTGGTTATAGAAGAGCATTCCGGGGCTCACGCGAAAGCCCATCCGGGGTATGGGGTAATAGTCCAGCGAGACGCCGGCCGTGGCCATGTTCACCTTGCCAGTCAGGTCGAAGCCGTTGGTGGAGATATTGTTGGCGGTGTAATTGAAGAAGTTGCCGGAGCCGCGCAGGTTCAGATAGCGGTTCACGTTGGTTGCAGCCTGCAGATTGACGCCCATCAGCGACATACCGCCGCCAAAGGCGACTGCGGAAAACGGTTTGAGTTGAACCTCTGCCTTCCGGGCCTTCCTGGCGGCTATCTGTGCAGCCTTGGCGTCGGCGGCGGCTTTGGCGGGGTTGGCTGCGGGTTTGGCGGGGGTGGTGGCGGCAGACTTCACGGCGGCCGGGCTATTGGGCGTGCTGGGCGACTGGCCGGGGAGGGTCGAAGTCGCGGCGAGAAGGAGAAGTGGCAGAAAAACTGCGGCTGGCTTCACGAAATTTGTCCTCCATTGGAAAGTCATCAACCTGACAATTTGACTGATCTCTGCTCATGGTGTCTGGAATCGGGGAAGCGTTACAGCTGGAGTCATCAGACGATGCAACACCGCCCTCAAACGGGGCGTTCGAGAAATGTTACCACGAGTTGACAGCCATGCAACATTAATTTTTGCGGAGCTGGAGAAAAAAATGAGCAACGGGAGTTATCCCGCGAACAGCACAGGCCGGAGCCGGAAAAACCTATTTGTTCTCGTTGCCAGTGAGGCGGAAGGTGATGGTGCCCCAGAAAGAGCGGGCGCGCATCTGCACCGGCAGGTGGCGCTCGTCGTCGGTGTACCAGATCCAGATGTTGCCGCGATTCTTGACCACGCCGGTGTCGGCAGTGGGCTGGACGCGCAGGGTTTTGAAGACGCCGAGCGGGGTTTTGATCACCTCGCGGCCTTCCACCTTCATCGTCACGGGCACAATGTGCATCGCGTCCACCACCGGAATCACAAAGTTGTGGCCCAGCGCAATGGGCTGCGACGCAGCGTAGTAGACGCCGGTGAGCAGGTCGGTGACGCAGCCGGGAACGGGCGTTTCCATCAGCTTGCTCTGCCCGGTGACGAGGTTCTTTTCGTTGAGGACGGAGCGCTTCTGGGCGTAGTCGATGTGCAGCGTCGAGCTGACCTGGCGGCGGCCCTCGACGGTCTGCTTGTTGAAGTCGTCGGTGCAGCCCCCGGCGCGGTCAAAGCTGGACTGGAAGCGGTCGCTGAGGTGATAGATGAGGTTGATGGCGCCGCTGGTGTCCGCGCTGGCGGTGAGGTTCTCGCGTGCGCCGTCTGCCTCAAACCGCACCACCGCAGTCCCGGCGGTAAAGACCCGCCAATCAACCTCGTAGGTGAGGGTCTGCTTGAGCGGAAAGCTGAAGCCGGGGCGCGGGGGCGGAAGCGGGGGCGTCTGCTGAGCGTGAATCACGGCGGCCAGGGCGAGCGCGCCAAGAATGGTTATTGCGATTGAGCGCGTCTTCACCGGCGGGCTGGCTCCTTGCTGAATGAATTGCTGGTTCGAGAGCCGCTCATCGCGGCAGATTCATATGCGCGGCAAGCAGCGGCCGCAGGAGGAGCAGGCAGAGATAGAGCAGCATTGCCCCCATCCCTGCATTGTACTCGCGGTGATGAAGATAGAGTGAAAAGGAAAAACTTCCCGCTCCAGCGCCGGGGTGGCTGGCCGGGGTCAGGCGCGGAATCAGCCTCGGCACGCGCCGGCAATAGTCGTCGAAGCCGGGGAAGCTCGAGCGCAGAAAGCGCTCTTCCGAGGCGATTACCGGCACGTAAATCACCGCAAAGCCCACAATCAGCGCCAGCGCCACCGGCCAACTGAGCAGCGCCACGGCAAAGCCTGCGGCGATCAGCATGGAGCCCAGGTAGAGCGGATTGCGGGTGTGCGCGTAGGGGCCGGTCACCGCCAATTCGCGGTTCTTCTTCACAGTGCCGGAAGCGTAGCCGCGCAGCCATAACCCAGGCACAACCAGCGCCAGGCTCCAGGCCACGGCCTGCGGATGGGGTGCGTGCCGGACGAGTTCAAAAAGATAGAGCGCCGCCGTCAGAAAGCCCAGCGGGACGCGGATGCGCCGGGCTGCTTGCTGCCAGCGAGCGATCCAGTCGGGTTGGGACGAGGCGGGTTGAGAGTTCGAGGGCTGGGTCATAGCGAAGTTTAGGGCTGTCTAAGGATAAAGCAACGCAGCGGCCGCGCGCAGCACATCTTCGGGCTGGATGGTCAGCAGGCCCGCCTCTGGAGTTTGATAGCGGGTGTGGTCGCGGCGGCTTTGGGGGCTGCGCAGAACTTTGAATTGAGTCCCGAACGGTCCGTTGCGGGCTGGATCGGTGGGACCGTAGATGCCCACCACCGGCCGGCCAAGTGCGCAGGCCAGGTGGAGCGGGCCGGTGTCGCCGGCAATGGCCAAGGCCAGGCGGCGAGTGAGAGCAATCAGTTGGGCGAGCGAGCAGGCGAGCGGTGTGGCCGCGCCTCCGGTTTGGCTGGCGATGACCTCCGCCAGCGGCTCCTCGCCGGGACCGGCATTGACCAGCACGCGGCAGCCGCGCTCAACGAGCCCTTGCGCCACGGCGGCATAGCGCTCCGCGGGCCAGCGCTTGGCGCCCCATCCGGCGCCGGGATTGATGAGCACGGCGGGGCGGCTCTCAGCAGGCGGCAGGATCTCGTCGGCCCAGGCCTCGGCGGCGGGGTCCACGGGCAGCCAGGGCTGGACGGGCTTCAGCGCATTGCCGGCGATGGCCGAGACCAGCTCTACATCCTGCTCGATCACGTGCGCGCCCCGCGTGGCCACGCGCTCACGGAAGAGCCAGCGCGCCGGTGTCTCTCGTGGATTAGCCTCGCCGATCACCCTGCCGCAACCCGCCAGCCGCGCCAGCAGCGCCGAGCGGATGGCCCCTTGCAGGTCGATCACCGCGTCGTACTCGCCGGCCCGAAGCGCAGAGCGCAGAGCCTTGAACTCCTCGCGGGTTTGGCGGCTGAAGGGAGCTTTGCGCCAGTTTTTGGTGGGGGCAAAATGCAGGTGGTCGACCAAAGGCTGTAAAGGTTGTGGCTGAGCGTTGATGAGCTGGTAGGCCAGGGCTTCAGCCCTGGCATTGAATGGCGCAAAAATCGCGGGGGCTTTAGCCCCTGAGGTGTGCTTTTCAGGAGTCTCGCCCGGCTTTCCAATAGCCTGCTCCGCCGCCAGCAGCGCCCGCCAGCGCGGCTCGACGACCCAGTCGATCACCCAATCGGGATGGGCCATCCGCAGCGCCGTCACCGCCGGAAGCGCGTGCAGAATATCGCCCATGGCCCCCAGCCGAACCACCAGCAAGCGAAAGTTGGAGTGCGTCCGCAAGCTCTGATTTTCTCACAGGAACGGGTGAGGCGGACGGCGCGACACACTGTGGCCGGAGTCGAAGAACGTCAATGACCGTTGCCGCATCGCAATCACCGTCCACTTATCATTTGATTCAAGCTGGACGCGGAGCCGGGACTTGTGCTGAGTCTCTCTAACGAGTCCGTCACGCGACCGTCGCCAGCCCCTTCTGAGAAACCAGTGATAACAACTTGAGCGAAGCTCCTTGTGGGCGCTTCTCGCCGCGCTCCCACTGGCTCACAAGTCCGGTCGTCACGTTGAGATAGCGCGCAAAGACTGCCTGGCTTGTTCCCTCACGGAGACGAAGGGCGCGGATCTCCTCGGGAGCGAGCGGCTGAACCGGTGTCAGGCAAAGCTCGTCGAACTCTCGCATCGTCCGCTTGTCCATCACCCCGGCAGAGTGCAGACCTTCAGCTGTCTCGTGAATCGACGCCATCAGACTGCTACGATACTGCTTCGCTTTTCCCATCAGGAACAACCCCACATACAAAGTGAAGTATAACACATAGTGTTACAGTATTTAATTGGAAGAGACCACGCTGAGACAGCTCCAGGGAACATTTTCGCCTCCGTCAGTGTCCAAGTAGAAAGGGAATGCCGCGGGCAACGGGCGGGCATGGATGCGTGTACCCTGAATACTGGAGCGTTGGGATGCGTTGGATTGCGATTTTGGTTGGTACGGCGATGCTGGCGGGGGGCGCTGGTCAGGCGCAGAGTGCGCCGGCCAAGGCTCCGGCTTCGCAAGGGGTGACGCGCCTGGTGCTGCCACCCATGCCCAAGACGCTGCTGCCGGAGTCGTTTGCCGGATGGGATGCGGCGGGCGCGGCGAAGAAGCTGATCGATGCGGCGCTGGCGGACGCGGCGAATGCGGCGGCGCTCAAGGAGTACGAGTTTACCGACGGCGCGCTGGGCGAGTACAAGCGCGGCGGCGAGACGCTGAGCCTGCGCGCGCTGCGCTTTCACGACGCCAGCGGCGCCTATGGGGCTTATTCGCTCTACCGGCAGAACGGCTGGCCCAAAGAAGAGATCGGCTCAGGGGCTACATCGAACAAGAACCAGGTGCTCTTCTGGGTGGGGAACACCGTGGTGGATGCGAATTTTTCGCGTATCAGTCCCATGTCCGGCTCGGAGCTGCGCGAGCTGGCTGCCGGGTTGCCGCTGCCGGAGGGGGGAAAGGCGCTGACGCCTCCAATTCTGGGCAACCTGCCGCAGGCCAAACTGGACGGGCAGACGACGCACTATGCTATTGGCCCGGCGAGCTATAGCGGCGCGGGGGGCGTGCTGCCGGCGGAGCTAGTGGGCTTTGATCGCGGCGCGGAGGCGGTGACCGCGAACTATACGCTGCGCTCGGGACCGGCGACGCTGACGATTATCGACTATCCGACGCCGCAGATGGCCGCGGCGCAAGAGACGGCGATTCGCGCGTACATCGATGCGTGCAAAAAGGCGGACAAGCAGACGCAGGCGGGCTGGACCAAGGGCTTGCAGGAGTCGGACCTGGCGAGCCTGGAAGTGCGGCGCAGCGGGCAACTGGTGGCGCTGGTCAGCGGGGACGCCGTTCCCGACGAGAGCCACAAACTGCTAGCCATGGTGCACTCCGAGTTGGATCTGACGTCGATTCCGCAGCCGATGGAATCCGAGGTGGCAAAGACGGGAAAGCTACTGCTGGGAATCACCGTTCTGGTGCTGATCTGCTGCGGCGCGTCGCTCCTGCTGGCATTTTTTCTGGGCGGCTTCCGGGCGCTCTACCGGATGGCGCGGGGCAAGCCGGTCTCCTCGGTCTTCGATGTGGAGTTCATCCGGCTGAATCTGCGGGACTGATGGGATTTTGCCTGGAAGGACGAAGTTGTACCCGATGAGTTAACAGGGCGGGCGAAATCGCCAGAAACCACTGAGAATCCCAAGGATACACCCCGAAAGGCCTGAGACTACGGAAGTTAACAGGCGAAGAAAAGACAAAACAAGCTCCTGTGAATCCTTTTGAAATAATATTATAAGTTGTTGATTATAGTGAACTTATTTCTGCATGGATTTATCCTTGACACTCCCTTCCATCGCTCCTACTATGCAGCCAGAAAGTTCTGATGGTTTTGCCTCCGTTGGAACTATTCTCCCTGAGGAAGGAGCTGCCCTGTTGCCGGGCGGCTCTTTCCGTTTTTTGGGAGACGGTAGAACCCGCATCCGCTCCCTGAGTGCAAAACTGTTTGAGAGTTGGGCCTTCTCCATCCTTTCGCCATGACTCGCGAGGACTGATTAACCATTTAGCAGGTTCGCAAGTTGGCGGGTTCACTGCCGGCGCAACTTGCAGCGGCAAGCCGGGCTGTTCCTCGTCACAGGGGCTGGTTGAGGCTCGCGGTTTCCCACTCTTGGCGCAAAAATTGAAAGAAGCAGATCCTTCGACTTCGCTCAGGATGAGCTTGCGAATCAGTTCGGGACGGTCGATGACAATCTGCTGGGCAACCATGCCGCCGATGGAGAAGCCGAGAAGGTCGATCTGCTTGAGGCCGAGAGCATCGATGAAGGCCTCTGCGTTGCGCGCCATCCCCGCGAAAGTCGACGGAACTTCGCCGGTGGAACTTGCTACGCCCGCATTGTTGAAGATAACCACTTCGCGGTCTTTCGCCAGACCGTCGAGGACTGCAGGGTCCCAATTATCGAGATTGCCGCTGAAGTGCTGGTTGAAAACGAGCGGAATGCCGGCCTGTCTGCCCCAACGGCGGTAAGCAAAACGGATCCCGTTCGCCTCGACAAATTGTGTGGGGACGGTGACTGCCGTGTAGGAGTCGATTGCTGGACTGGTGCTCATGATGCGATCCTCTCTCTTTTTGACAAGAATTGAATCCTGACGATTGATCGGCCCTTTATTCCATGGTTCAGGCGTTGGTTCCGCCGTCCACGGTCAAATTCGCTCCGGTAATGTATGCGGCCTCAGGACTGGCTACGAATGCAACCAATGCGGCGACTTCGTCCACTGTGCCGTAGCGGTTCAGCGATGTCATAGCCTTCTGCGGCACTGCCCAATCGCCCGACGCGGGATTGAGATCGGTGTCGATCGGGCCAGGCTGGACAGTGTTGACCGTAATGGCGCGGCCACCGACTTCCCTGGACAATCCCTGAGTGAACATCTTGACGGCTCCCTTGGTGGCCGAGTAGGCGGCGAGCCCAGGAGTCATCATGCGTTCGCCGACGCAGGAGCCGATATTGATGATTCGGCCCCCGTTGTTCATGTGCTTCAGCGCTGCTTGCGTTGTGACGAATACGGCGCGAACGTTGAGGTTGAGGACATGATCGAACTCTTCGAGCGTCGCCTCCTCAAAGGCCTTGGGAATGGCCGTTCCGGCATTGTTCACCAGAATGTTGAGCGAGCCAAAGGCCGCGACGGTCTTTGCGACCGCACCCTTGATTGCTTCGGCATCGACTGAATCGGCCTGGATGGCGATGGCCTTTCCGCCATCGAGTTCAATTGCCTTGACCACGGCGGAGGCCGAAATAGTGTCCTTCGCATAGGTAATGGCGACGCTCGCTCCATCGGAGGCGAGGCGCTTTGCGATGGCGGCCCCAATGCCGCGCGAACCACCGGTAACGAGAGCGAATTTGCCTTCAAGTTTCTTTGTCATGGAATTTCTCCTTTTGCGAATTACTGATGTTGAACAACGACGGTTGGATTAAACCTGCGCTGCGCCGCCATCGACGAAGAGCTCGGCGCCGGTAATGAAGCTGGCATCTCCGGATGCGAGGAAGGTGACAGCCTTGGCGATTTCCTCGGGACGGCCGAGACGGCCCATGACGACGGTCGATGCGAGCGCCTTCATATCGTTAGGGTTGGAGAAAGCCTCATTGAGGAGAGGCGTGTCGATCGGGCCCGGACTAATTACATTGACTCGAATGCTCCGGTCCTTGAGGTCGGTCGTCCAAGTGCGGGCAAAGTTACGCACAGCCGCCTTTGCCGCGGAGTAGATGCTGAACGCCGGAAAGCCCTTGATACCGACAATGGAACCGGTCAGGATGATTGTCCCGCCGTCCGGTAACAGCGGCAGCGCCTTCTGAGCGGTAAACACAACAGCTTTTACGTTTACGTTAAACACTGCGTCGAAGTGCTCTTCGGTGATGGAGCCAAGAGGGACCAGGGGGCTTCCTCCTGCATTGGCGAAGACGATGTCGACGCGTCCCTTCTCTTTAGCGATCTGCGCGTAGATGCGATCAAGATCCACCAGTTTGGTTACATCTCCTTGAATGGCGGTGACGTTTGAGCCGATGGAGGCGACTGCGGCGTCCAATTCAGGCTGTCGCCGGCCTGTGATGTAGACATAGGCGCCTTCGTCTGCGAATTGCTTTGCCGTGGCGAGGCCGATGCCGGTGCTGCCGCCGGTAATAAGTGCGATCTTGCCTTCAAGTTTCTTGGACATCACTTTTCTCCTTGTGGTTGCCCGAGAGTGCATCTGTCTCGGGAGTTGGAAAACCTGGACTTCACCGGATAGATACGATCTGTCTTGTATCATGGTCCTCCACCCGGCGGGCCAGTCATAATTGGCCTCCCGTGCGAAATAGCTCCATGTCAACAACAAACCGTCGTGAAACGCGCGGAGTCGTACCGGGATTCTGGGGCGTACTCTTAACAGCAAGAGCGGCATGGCGCATCGAGTCATATAGTCTTCTTCAACATTGGCACCCGTCGTAAACGTCTACTGCGGCCAAAGTTCCTGAATGGGCGATACGACCATCGCCAGAGCGCTACGACCAGACGTGAAATTCAGTCATGCTATCTCCAGAGACGCCCTCCGCCGACCTTAGCTTTGCGGATGTGCCTCTTTATCGATCCAATCCCTGATGTAGGGCGAACAGTGAATGATGCGGATTCCGTCGATTTCGCACACGGCGAGAAATCGAACCGCCTTGACGTCCACCAAACTGAGTTGCTCCAGGTCCAATGCAATCTTCGCACTGCCTTTTTCGACCTGCGCCTTCAATTCATCCAAATGCTCCTCTTGCATCCGACCAATCAGCCTGATTGTTGTGCCGTTATCTTCTGAAATGCTCTCGATTTTCAGCGTCATGTTGTTAGAGGTCTACGCCAGTGAGGAAAGCACGCAGGATGCCATTTCTAACTTGCTGATTAAACGAGGTTTTCGGTAGGAGGAAAGGGCCGAGAATTCAGCGTTCGCTGAAACCTCGGCTTGAAGTCGTCGAGTTTTCGGCGCGCCGACGCGAAGGGCGCAGTAGGAACTTGCGCAGTCTGTGCGAACGCGCTGGCCAACACCCCAGAAATACTCAAGGATGCGGACTGGGAAGCGGATGGCGATCAAGATGTCTTGTAACTATACCGATCAATTCCTAATTTTCTTATCTTCGATTCGAGCGTCTGCCGGGGAACTCCGAGCTTGGAAGCCGCGCCGCCGGGACCGCCGATTACGCCCTTGGAATCTCGCAGTGCCTTCTCGATCATTTCCTTTTCTCGTTCCACCAGATCAGTAACCAGCAGGACAGACGTTGCGGCTGACTTTGGAACCGCTCGCGTAAGCCAGGCTTCGTCCACCGAAAACGTTTCGCCATCACAGAGGATAACCGCGCGCTCAACCACGTTCTGCAACTCCCGTATATTGCCTGGCCATTCGTACGCGTGGAAAAGATCCATGGTCTGCTTGTCTACATGCCGAATTTTCTTTCCCGCCTTCTGCGCGTAACGATCGATCAGGTATCCGACCAACAACGAGATATCCCCAATACGTTCGCGCAATGGCGGCACTCGAATCGGAAAGACATTAAGACGGTAGAAAAGATCCTGACGGAACGCGCCATCGGCTATTGCCGCATCGAGGTCTCTGTTTGTCGCCGCTATGACTCGTACGTCCACTGCAATGGTTTGGCTCCCGCCAACTCGTTCAAATTCCCTTTCCTGCAGAACGCGCAGTAACGCGATCTGTGTCTCTGGCGGAAGCTCACCTACTTCATCGAGGAAGATGGTTCCTCCATCGGCCAATTCAAAACGGCCCACACGGCGCTGAAGCGCTCCCGTAAACGATCCTTTTTCATGTCCGAACAGTTCGGACGCGATGAGTGACTGGGGAATAGCCGCGCAGTTGACTTGAATAAAGGCTTTCTTTAAACGGCGGGAGCGATTATGAATCGCGCGGGCTAGCAGCTCCTTTCCAGTTCCGGTTTCGCCCAGGATCAGTACTGTGGAATCGGTGGGAGCCACTTTTGAAACTTGCCCCAAGACTCGGCGCAATGCATCAGAGGAGCCCACGATTTCCTCAAACATCGAAGTCCGTTCGATCTCTTCCCTCAGATAGATCCGCTCGCGAGCTAATTGGTCGCGCGAAGCAACAATCGCATCATGTTCGAGAGCGTTGGCAACTGCGATAGATAGTTGGCCGGCCAATGTCTTCAAGAAGTCGGCTTGTTGTGTTTTGAATTTGACTCCGGCGTATTTTGTGAGCTGAATGACAGCAATTACCTCGCCCTTGTGGACCAACGGCAAGAAATATCCGCTTGGAACGCCTTCTGTCAGGAGCAACTGATAGAAGCGCTTGCCTTCCGGTGTGTCGTAAATCTCAAGGTCTGGCTTGTTCCCTTGAGATCCGTCCATGTACACCAGCTCCCGTGTTCGAAAGGCCTTTCCCGATGCTGATCCATACAATGGAACTAGCATTCCTACCTTGATCGCGCCGCGGCCTTCGACATAGTTCACCATGCGTTGCCGAAGTTGACCGTTCGCTGGATCGGGTAGCGAGAGGCCAATCAGATCGCAACCGGTGACTTCTCGTAGTCTTTCCGCTAACGACTCAAAGAGACTTTTGAGATCGAGGTTAGCGACGAGTGCCTGCTCAATCTCCAGCAGTAGGCGCAAGCGGTCGCGTTCCGCTTCCAACAAAGACTCCGTGCGCTTCAGGTCCTCAATGTCGGTTCCCGCAACATACCAGCGGAGAAGGCGGCCCTGTTCATCGCGGAAAGGGTTATAACGATTCAGGAACCAACGATATTGACCGTCCTTCCGAAGTGCCCGCTGCTCGAATTCAAACGGAAGTCCGGATTCAAGTGCAGCCTTTCGCTCTTGCCGCAAGCGCACTAAGGAACCTCTGCACAAGTCTGCAAGCCGCGTGATATTTGAATAAACTATAGGTATGAAGCGAATGGCGCGGTTTCAGCAGACACTGGCATCACAGGCGAGTTTTGAGAAGCATGGTCGCAA
>Ga0182016_10000257_pt1 | contig 66255 bp, 54 predicted proteins | sample 712S2MmetaG_FD_120491 | JGI IMG/M metagenome (GOLD analysis project Ga0182016, IMG submission 120491) | Permafrost microbial communities from Stordalen Mire, Sweden - 712S2M metaG | ecosystem: Environmental > Terrestrial > Soil > Wetlands > Permafrost | place: Sweden: Stordalen | collected...
TCCACCATCGTCGGCGCCTTCTTCTGAACCGGCGCGGAAGTCTGTGCGAATCCTGGGCTTGCCGCCAGCATCAGAAGTGGTAACAGCCATTTCATATCTTTATGGTAGACGCACCGGCGCGCCAGCCGGTGACACAGGTAGAATGAAAAAAGTGCCTTACGACCTCATTGTGATCGGGAGTGGTCCCGGCGGCTACTCCGCAGCCATACGCGCCGGCCAGTACGGATTGAAAACGGCCCTCGTCGAGAAACAGGCCAGATTGGGCGGCACCTGCCTCTTGGTAGGCTGCATCCCCACCAAGTCCCTCCTGCAGACTGCCGACGTCTGGCAGCGCTTCGTGCATGCCGACCTGGAGGGCATCCAGTGCGAGAATCCCAAGCTGGATTATCCCAAGGTCAAAGACCGCAAGGACGGCATCGTCACCAAGCATTCCAAGGGCGTGGAAATGCTCCTGAAGCGCGCCAAAGTGGAGCGCATCGGCGGCTATGCCACGCTCAAGGGCGGCGGAAAAGTGGAAGTGAAGTCCGATGCCGGCGTGCAGACCCTCGAAGCCAAGAACATCATCGTCGCCACCGGCTCGGAAGCCCGCATGCTCCCCGGACTCGAACCCGACGCCGAGTTCATCCTCACCAACATCGAAGTCCTGAACCTTACCGCCGTTCCCAAGAGCCTGGCGATCATCGGCGCGGGTGCGGTGGGCGTGGAATTCGCGTCGATCTTCAAACGTTTCGGCACCGACGTCACGGTCATCGAAATGCTGCCGCGCATCGTGCCGGTGGAAGACGAAGATATCTCCAAAGAGCTCGAACGCAATTTCCGCAAGCAGAAAATCCGCGTGGAAACCGGCGCCAAAGCCGGCAACATTCGCAAGACCGGTACCAGCGTGAAGCTCACCCTCACCACCAAGGACGGCAAGGAAGAAGAGCTCGAAGTCGAGAAGCTCCTGATCGCCGTCGGCCGCAAGCCGAATACCGATAATATCGGCCTCGAAAACACTAAAGTCGAGCTGGATCGCGGCTTCATCAAAGTCGACCAGAATCAGCAGACCGCCGAGCCGGGCGTCTACGCCATCGGAGACGTGGTCGCCGGCACGCCTCAGCTCGCCCACGTGGCCACCCGCGAAGGCATGATCGCGGCGGCCCACATGGCCGGCAAATCGGCCATCCCCATCAATAAGAATCGTATCCCCGGCTGCACCTATACCGAGCCGGGCATCGGCAGCGTCGGGCTCACCGAAGCGCAGGCGCGCGCGGCTGGCTACCAGGTGAAGATCGGCCGATTCCCCTTCGCCGGCGACAGCCGCGCCACCATCATCGGGCACCACGAAGGCTTCATCAAAGTGGTCGCCGACGAAAAATATGGCGAAATCCTCGGCGTGCACATCATCGGACCGGAAGGCTTCGAGCTGATCGCCGAAGCCGTCACAGCCATGGAATCCGAAGCCACCGTCGAGCTGATGATGCAGACCATCCACGCCCACCCCACGCTCTACGAGGCCATGGGCGAGGCGTTCAACGCCGTCTACGGGCTTTCCATCAATGCGTAAGTGCCAGGTCCGCGAACTCGGACGCATCGCCTACGGCCCAGCCCTGGGATTGCAGCAACAGTTGATCGCCGCCCGCAAAGCCGGCACTGCGCCGGACCACCTTCTGTTGCTTGAGCACCCGCATGTCATCACCCTCGGACGCAACGGCCGGCAGGAAAACCTGCTCGCCAGCGAGGAAATCATGGAGCGCGCCGGCATCTCCTTCTTCCCCACCGACCGCGGCGGCGACGTCACCTATCATGGTCCCGGACAGCTCGTCGCCTACCCCATCATGGACCTCCGCGAGTGGAAGCGCGACGTGGGGGCCTTCGTCCGCGCCGTCGAGCAGACCATCATCGATACCCTGGCCGATTACGGCATCGAGGCCGGCCGCATTCCCAAGCTGACCGGCGTGTGGGTGGGCGAGCGCAAAATCGCCGCCATCGGCGTGCACATCAGCCGCTGGGTCACGTCGCACGGCCTGGCGCTGAATGTGTCCACCGATATGAGCTATTTTCAATACATCGTTCCCTGCGGATTGACCAAGCCCGTGACATCCATGGCGCAGCTTGGCGTCCGCGCTGACTTGGAAGAAGTTTCCCGATCGCTGGCCGCGCACTTCGGCCGCAACTTTGATTGCGAGATGCTGTACGAGGCCCCCGTCCTCGCAGCCGAAAGAGAGAACTGAGACATGACCGATGTAGTGATGCCCCAGATGGGCGAAAGCATTGTCGAAGGCACGCTCACCAAGTGGCTCAAGAAGCCCGGCGAGCACGTGGAACGCGACGAGCCGCTATTCGAAATCTCCACCGATAAAGTCGATACCGAGATCCCTTCGCCCGCCGCCGGAACATTGTCCGAGGTGCTGGTGGAAGAAGGCAAAACCGTAGGCATCAACACCATCGTGGCGCGCATCGATGGCGCCGGTTCCCCGGCCGCAAAACCCGCCGCTGCTGCGCCCGCGCCTGCCGCTCCCGCTCCCGAAGCGCCCGCTCCCGCACCGGTCGCCGCCAAGCCTGCCACTCCGCCTCCGCCAATCGAAGAGCCGCCCGCCGAACCCACCGGCCCGCTATCTCCGCTGGTCCGCAAGATGGCCCGCGAGAACAATATCGATCTCAGCAAGGTCCGCGGCACCGGCGCCGGAGGCCGCATCTCCAAGCAAGATCTCGAAGGATACATAGCGCAGTCAGCCGCGCCCGTCGCCGCACAACCCGCGGCGCCCGCGCCGGTGCAAGCTCCACCGCCCACTGCCCCGGCAGTCCCCTATCAAGCCCCCGCCGGCCAGGCGAAAACGCGCATCGAGCCCATGAGCACCATGCGCATCAAGATCGCCGAGCACATGGTCCTGTCGAAGCGCACCTCGCCGCACGTCACCACTGTCCATCGCGTCGACATGACCAAGATCGCCAAACTGCGCGATCGCTACAAAGATCAGTTCAAGAACAATTACGGTTTCTCGCTCACCTACCTGCCGTTCATCGCCCGCGCCTCCGTGGCGGCGCTCCGCCAGTTCCCGCTCCTCAACGGCTCGCTCGACGGCAACAACATCGTCTACCACAACGAAATCAATATCGGCATCGCCGTCGCGCTGGAGAACGGACTGATCGTTCCGGTGATTCGCAACGCCGACGAGAAGAACATCCTCGGCCTGCAGCGCTCCATAGTCGACCTCGCCGCCCGCGCTCGCGCCCGCGCGCTCAAGCCCGACGAAGTGGTCGGCGGCACGTTTTCCATCACCAATTTCGGCAGCTACGGCAGCCTCATCGGCACCCCCGTCATCAACCAACCGCAAGTCGCCATCATCGGCGTCGGCACCGTCGACAAGACTCCGGTAGTCATCGACGACGCCATCGCCATCCGCTCCATCTGTCATCTCTCGCTGAGCTTCGACCATCGCCTCATCGATGGCGCCCTGGCCGATCAGTTCATGACGAAGGTGAAGCAGGTGCTCGAAAGCTGGTCGGAAGAAGTGTTGTAAGGGCTTAGCGGATGTTGAAAGCCTTTGCAATGTCCGCCATCGCCCGGAAGAGCCTGTACGGAGAGTCGCGGAGTTGTATGAAGTCGTGGTACAGGTAGAAAGCGCGCGCATTCTCATCCAGCGCGTCCACCACAACGGCGACTGACCCTACTTCCGACGTATTCCTGCAGCTTCTGTAGAGGGCGTCCATCAAAAGAAAGCGGCCAAGGCTCTTACCCTGATGGGTCTGGCTGACCGCTAACCTACCGAGCAGAGTGGCTGGAAGAACGGGATAGCGGGGGAGTTTCCGGGCGATTGCTTCGGGGAATTCCGCCACCTGAATAGTGGAAGAAGAGAGGGTGTAGTAGCCGGCGATGGCGCCCTGGCTGTCGACCAACACGAAAGCCGCTGTCGCTTTTCGTCTGGCATCCTGTCCGGCCTGATGATGAAGGTAGCGGTCGAGTTCGGGAACACCGGACTGGAAGCCGCTCCGCTCGTGCATGGCGCCGAGCGGCTCCACCCGATACTCGAGGCTCACCGCAAGCCCATTTTTTTCAGGTATTCCTTCGCCGCCTTCCGCATGACGGGGCCGGGACCCTTCGGGTTCAGAATCGCGTCCACAAAAAGCTCCGAGTCGCGCGCGCTGAGAATGATCATGGTGCGCCTCTCGATGGTCTTTTCCGCCGCTGCTTCGGCGCTTTGCAGCACGAAATCCGTCATCGTGCGTCCCTCGAGGTCCGCGGCGCGCTGGATGAGGAACTTCTGTTGCTCGTTGAGACGGGCATCGAAGCGATACGTCTTGGGCGGCGGTTGCCGCTTTCGGGCTCGGCGGACGGCTTGTGGCACGGGCATGTGAATCTCCATCCCTAGTGTACGGTAAATTTCCGCACACCCGCAACCGCCGGATTCCGTTGCCATAATGAATCCATGGCCGCCCGCAAATCCACCCCCGAGGAAATCCGCCGCCGCTTCGATGCCGACGTGGAGCGCTTCTCCAACCTCGAGACCGGGCAATCCGCTACCATCGATGCGCCTCTCTCGCTCGACCTCATCGCGAGCGCGGCCAGCGGCGTCCGCCCCGAAGCTTCCGCCCTCCTCGATATCGGCTGCGGCGCCGGCAATTACACCCTCAAGCTTCTGCAATCCCTGCCGTTGAAATCCGTCACCTTAATCGATCTCAGCCGCCCCATGCTCGACCGCGCCGTGAAACGCATCCACGCCGCCGCGCCGGCCGTCGAGATAACTGCGATCCAGGCTGATATCCGCGACACGACGCTACCCGAAGCAGCCTTCGACGTCGCCGTCGCCGCCGCCGCGCTTCATCACCTGCGGGACGACCAAGAGTGGCAGTCCGTCTTCGCCGCCGTTTATCGCGCGCTCGTCCCGGGCGGATCTTTCTGGATCTCCGACCTCGTCACCCACCGATCCGCCGCCGTGCAAAGCGTCATGTGGCAGCGCTACGGCGAATACCTCGCGTCGCTCAAAGGCCCGGAATACCGCGACCATGTCTTCGCCTACATCGACGCGGAAGACACTCCTCGCCCGCTCTACTGGCAGCTCGATCTGCTCGCCCGCACGGGCTTCCGCGAAGTCGACGTGCTCCATAAGAACAGCTGCTTCGCCGCCTTCGGCGCCGTCAAATAGGGAAGCCCGCATGCGTTACCGAGCCGTGCGCATCAGCAAGCGGTCTGCGGACTTTCCTCGTGCGATACCATGGAGCCCAAGGCACCCATCGTCATGCGCCGCATCCTCCCGTATTCTTTCATCCCCCTCTTAATCGCGCTCCAGACCGCGGCCGCCGCCCCGCATCCGCTCTCTCCTCTCACCGCCGATGAGATCCGCGCCGCCACCCGCATCTTCCGTGCCTCTTCTAAATTCCCCGCCGGCGCGCAATTCAGCATTCTGACGCTCGATGAGCCACCCAAAGCGCAGGTGCTCGCCAAAGCCAATATGCCCCGCCGAGCCTTCGCCGTTATCTACGATCACCCCGGCGACCGCACCTTCGAGGCCATCGCCAATCTCACCACCGGCGCTCTCGATTCCTGGAAAGACATTCCCGGCGCCGAGCCCGCCATCGACGCCGTGGATTCCGATCTGGCCGACCAGATTGTCCGCGCCGACCCCCGTTGGGCGCAAGCCATGCACGCCCGCGGCATTCGCGACGTCAACCGCGTCGTCACCATGTCCTGGACAGCAGGCTATTTCGGCTTGCCTGGCACCGAACAGGGCCGCATCGTGCGCGTGGTGCCGTATTACGCCGGCGCGGGCCAGAACCTCTACGCGCATCCGGTGGAAGGCGTAGTCGCCCACGTCAATCTCACCACCCGCAAAGTCCTCGATTTCCTCGATGTCGGCCGCGACGCGCCCGTCTCCCGCGAGAATGCCGATCTCAACCCCCGCGCGCTACGGCCGCCCGCCGCGCCCCTCGTGATCGTGCAGCCGAATGGGCCCGGCTTTCAGGTTGAGGATGGCGAAGTGCATTGGCAGAAGTGGCGCTTCCGCTACGCCCTCCACCCGCGCGAAGGCGCGGTGCTCTACACCGTCGGGTACGAAGATGCCGGCAAGGTTCGACCCATCATGTATCGCGGGTCGCTATCGGAAATGGTGGTGCCATACGGCGACCCTACCGCCGGATGGTTCTTCCGCAACAGCTTCGACGTCGGCGAACTGGGCTTGGGCTCGACCGCCAGCCCCCTCCGCGTTGGCGTGGATTGTCCCGCTAACTGCACCGTGCTCGACGCCGTCCTCGGCGACAACGACGGCGAGCCGCGCGTCATCCCTGGCGCCGTCGCACTATTCGAGCGCGATGGCGGCATCGAGTGGAAGCACGCCGATAACAGCCGCCGCTCGCGCGAATTGGTGCTCGCCTATTGGAGCCAGCCCGGCAATTACGAATACGGCTTCGAATGGGTCTTCCACCAGGACGGCACCCTCGAAATGCGCGTCATGCTCACGGGCATCATGGCCGCCAAGGGCGTCGCCAGCGGCGCCCACGACCCCTACAGCCACCTGGTGGCCCCCAACGTCGCGGCTCCGCATCACGAGCATTTCTTCGCCTTCCGCCTCGATATGGATGTCGATGGCCCGTCGAATCGCGTGGTGGAGTTGAACACCGTGTCCATGCCTCCCGGCCCGAAGAATCCTTACGGCGGCGGCTTCACCATGGAGGAGTCGCCGCTGCGCACCGAACAGGCCGCCGAGCGCCAGCTCAACATGGCGAGCAGCCGTCGATGGATTGTGGAGAGCACCACCACGACCAACTCCCTCGGCCATCCCACCGGTTACCTGCTCATGCCCGGCGAGAACTCCGTACCTTTCGCGCAGCCCGATTCCTGGGTCCGCAAGCGCGCCGGCTTCCTCAACGCGCATCTCTGGGTCACGCCGTACAGCGATACCGAACGCTACGCCGCGGGCGACTTTCCCAATCAAAGCAAAGGTGGCGATGGCCTCCCGAAGTGGACCGCAGCAAATCGCTCAGTCGATGGGCGCGATGTGGTGCTGTGGTACGTCATGGGCATCACCCACAATCCGCGTCCCGAAGATTGGCCGGTAATGCCGGTCTACGAGGCGGGGTTCAAACTGATGCCCCTAGGCTTCTTTTCGAGTAATCCCGCGATGGATCTTCCGCCGGTGCGGTAGAGGGGGGCTTACCTGAGATCGGACGTAGGTTCGCCGGCCTTCAGAGCGCGATCGATGCGGTTGACGTAGTCGATCGTTTCCCGGTAAGGAGGCACCCAGTGGTACTTGTCGACCGCCGCGGGGCCGGCGTTGTATGCCGCCAGCGCGCGCCACAGTCCACCATCGTACTTATTGAGCAGATCGCGCAGGTAGCGGACGCCGGCGTCCACATTCTGCGCCGGATCGTGCGGATCGGCGCCGAGAAGCTGTGCGGTTTCGGGCATCAACTGCATGAGGCCGATAGCGCCCTTGGGCGACACCGCGTCAATCTGGAATGCCGATTCGGCCGCCATTACGCTGCGCACCAACCGGCGCGGCAGACCGTACTTATCGGCGGCGGCGTCGGCCAACTCGACGGAACTTACGGCGACCGCCGGAGCGGGAGTTTCTACCGTTGGAGGCGCAGGCCGAACGGGAACTGCTTCGGGAACCACCGGCTCTTCCACCTCGAAGCCGCTCACCGTACTCGTCGGCATTTCGATGTAACCCGTGCTGTTATATAGCCTTACGGTGACGCCGTCGATTTCGTGACGATCCACGTGCATACGCGCCCCGTTGGCCAACAGGGCGTACTCGCCCGCCGAAGCGGCTCCGGCGATCGAAAGCAGGAGTCCGAGAAATCGCATGAACTACTATTGTGACGTCTTTTCAGGCCAAAACGTGTAGGCCAGTTGGCGCAACAGCCTTAACGAGCCGCGACCGCGAGGGAGCGGTGTCTTTTTCGGCAACCTGCCCAACCTACCCTACGTTCCCCTTCTTCACCTCCTCGGCCAGATGCTCCGACGACCGCATCGAGATCGCCAGGATCGTCATGGTCGGATTTTGCCACCCGCAAGTCACGAAGCAAGCGCCGTCAACCACCAGCAGATTCTTGATATCGTGCGTCTGGTTCCACCTGTTCAGCACGCTCTTCTTGGGATCGTCTCCCATGCGCGCCGTGCCCACTTCGTGAATGCTGTACCCCGGCGGATAGAACTTATCGGTCTTGGAGACGATATCCCACTTGGCGGCCGTGAAAATCTCCTCGAGGGTGTTGGCAGCGTCTTTCGCCATGTTGTGCTCGTTATCGCCGTCCTTCACGTCGACGTGCAGCGCCGGTATGCCCCACGCGTCCTTCACTTCCTTATCGATGCTGACGTGATTCTCGTACCCCGCCGGCCGCTCGCCGAAGATGCTGCCTTGCACACACGAGCCGGCATAATGGTCGAGCGTCTTCTGCAATTCCTCGCCATACAGCGGGAAGTGGTAAGGCTGCGCGCTCCCGCCGCTCGAGACCAGCATGCAGTAGCCCTAAATGAAGTCGCGCTTTTCATCCTTCTTCAAATTGCGGAACCGCGGAATGAAGACATTACCGCCCATCAGGCCCGCACCCGCCTTGCCATCGCGCGCTTCCGGCACCGAAGCCACCACGCTGACGCCGTAAATCTGGTCGTGCAGATAGTGGCCCAGCACGCCGCTGGAATTCGCCAAGCCGGAATTCAGCAGCAGGCGCGTGCTCTCCAGTGTGCCCGCCGCCAGCACCACCACCTTGGCCTTCACGTGCATTTCGCGGTGCGAATGGCGGTCCACGAAATGCGCCCCGTTCACCAGGCCGGTCTTCTTATCCACGCTGATCTCGCGCACAATCGCGTTGGATACGATATCGAGCTTGCCGGTCGCCAGCGCGTCGGGCAGCAGCAGATTGATCGAGCTCGCCAGCCCGTTGACACCTTCCGAAAAACGCATCGCCGAAACGCCGATACCGCGTTGGGTCGCCAGATCGGTGAACGTCTTGATAGTCTGGGTCTCGTTGGTGGGCCGCGGCATCCCTCCATCCACGAAGTTGCCGTCGGGGAACTGCGGCCATCCTTCCTTCCGTCCTCTGACGCGGAAAATGGTTTCCACCTGCGAGTAGTAAGGATCGAGATCCGCCAGGCTGATGGGCCAGTTCTCGCCCGTACCTTCCAGGTCGCCGGCCTTGAACTCGAAATCGCTCAAGCGGAACGACTGCCGCGCCCAGAACAGCGACCGGCCGCCCAATAGTCGTACGCGCACCCAGTTGTACGGCTTGGCAGGATCGTGCGTGTATGGGACTTCCTTCTCGTCCACCCACTGTTCGGCGTTGGCCTCGTTCGCCTGTAAAACGTGCGGCAATCGGCCGGGCTTGCTGAAGCCGCGGTAGGGCAGTTCGTGAGCGGCCTTGGCGGTGCGGTCGTGTGCGTAATCGGCTTCGGGTCCGGCATTCAGCATCAGGCAGGAGATGCCCTTTTGAGTAAGCACCTTGGCAGCCATGCCACCGGAGTGCCCCGATCCAACAATCAAAACGTCATACTCTTTGGTAGCCACGGAGCTTAACCTCGATAAACCGGATCGATGGGATTCCAAACCAGACCGCCGCCGCCCCGGCGCCGTCCGGAAGCAGCGGCCGCGGCGGCGTATTCGGGCGAGTTACGGGTGGCCGTGGGGACATCTTCCCGCGCGGCAAACAGAAATGCTTTCAGCGAATCTTTCGGCGGGTCCGTGGGCCACGGGACAGCCACCAGCATCGGCTGCAGAATGGTGTGCGCTTGCGCGTCATCCAGATCGGCGAACGATTTCGAAAACTGCTTCTTGGCCTGTGCGTTCAGGGCGTCCAGGCCGCTGCGGTAGAGTTGTTGCCGGTCGGCAGGCGAAACGCCGATCAGGAAATCCAGGAACTCCGGCACGCCGCAATCCAACGCGCCGAGGTTGCCTTTCAGAGGGGGCTGGATGAGGCCGCTCAAGCGGTGCAAAGCCGCGAACTGCGGGGGTGTGAAAAAGCGCGCCACCGGCTCCGCCACGGAATCGGGAGGAGTGACCTCCAGCATCGCGGGGCCGTTGCCCGGTCCGCGTCCGGGTCGGGCCGGCGGTGCTGCGGCCTGTTGGGCAATGAGCGGCGCGGCCGGCGCCGCGGCCAACGCTTGCATGAATCGCCGACGTCTCATAGCCGAGTACACTATCACTCGCCGAGGAATCGGGTCAAGTTACGCCTGCGGTCTACCCAACCTCGGCAAAGACAATTTGGCCATAATGTCTTGCCTCGCGAACAGAGCTCATCCCGATTCCTAGACCGACCCGCGCCGACGAATTTCTAACCCGCCTATTGGAACAATTTCGGCGTGAACTCGATCAGGTAATTGCGCCAGTTGAACCAGCTATGTGCGCCCGGACTCTCGATGAAAACCGGTGCGAATCCGTGCTTCTTGAGTAGTTCCACGGTCGATTTGGTAGCGGTGACGAGGCCATCGTCCTTGCCCGTGCTCAGCCAGATCAGCTTGGTGCCTTTTTTCAAGCTGGCGTTGTCGAGATCAGCCGCGTGAGTCGCTTCCCAATCGGGACGCGGAGGCGTGGGTGGAGCAGGCGCCGCGGCCGCCGGCGCATTCGGCGCACGGCCGCGGCCCCCGCCCAGAACCGCGCCCGAGCTGAACACGCCGATCTGCGCGAACATGTTCAAGTGCGTGAACGCGATATCCAGCGTCTGGCTGCCGCCCATCGAGAGCCCGGCGATAGCACGATGCTGCCGGTCGTTGATCGTTCGGTAGTGCTTCTCCACGTACGGCAGCATATCGGTAATGAACTCGTCGGTAAACGGATTCACCGTAGGCGTCGGGCCGGTCGGAGGAGCTCCGAATTGGACGCCGGGCTGGTGCCCGGCAGGCATCGCCACAATCATCGGCTTCATCTTCTTCTCGGCGAGCAGATTGTCGAAAATGAATCCCGCGCGGCCCACCGACGTCCATGCGTCATCGGTATCGCCGGCGCCGTGGAGCAGGTAGAACACCGCGTATTTTGCATTACCCGCTTCGTATCCGGGCGGAGTGTAGATGTGCATCCGCCGGGTGGTCTTAAGCACCGAGGAGTAGTAGAAAATTTCCGCCACCGCGCCATGCGGCACTTCGCCAGTGTCCATGTTTTGCACTCCAGAAACGGTGAATAGGCTCCAGATATTCGTGAGAGACTCAGCGGTGCGTGTGTTCACCGGGTCCAGCGTGCGAACCCCATCCACTTGGAAGACGTACCGGTAAGCGCCCGGGGGCAGCGGCCCGACCGTCGCTTCCCAAATTCCGGAGTCGTTCTTGGTGAACTCGGGCCAACCCTGTGGCAATGGCTCGGGCGGCATTTGAGCCGCAATCTTGGTTCCAGTGATCTCGCCGGCGCCGCCGCCGGTGAAGAGAACCGTGATATCGCCGGCATTCAGCGTAACTTTCTCGGCTTTAGGAGCGGCGATGCGAAAGATGACGCGTCCGTCGGGCGTCACTTCGGGCGAGACCACCGCTGGACCGCGTCCGCGGCCGCCGGCCGGCGGCGCTGCCGGTTGCGCCAAGGCCAAAACTCCTGCCGCTACCGTGGCGGCGAATGCGCGCATCGAGGCGCTGCGAAAACTCATGAGGACTCCTTCGGGGCTGAGTATAACACCGGGACGTCTGATAGCATGAAGCCAGAAACATGCTGCTCTCCCGCGTCGCCGAAACCATCCGCCGCTACCGCATGTTCGAGCGCGGGCAAAATGTCGGCGTAGCGGTGTCGGGAGGGGCTGACTCGGTTTGCCTGCTGCATGTTTTGCTGGACCTTGCCCCGGAATGGGACCTGCGGCTGAGCGTCCTGCACCTGAACCACGGATTGCGCGGCGAGGAATCCTGCCAGGATGAACAATTCGTCCGAGACTTGGCCTCCCGATTGGGTTTGATCGCGAATATTCGCTCGGTGGATGTCTCGGCGCAGCCCGACAACCTCGAGCAAGCCGCGCGCAACGCCCGTCTCGACTTCTTCCGCGAGCAGATTTCCGCTGGGAGCGTCGCCCGCATCGCCACCGGCCACACCTCCAACGACCAGGCCGAGACTGTGCTCTTCCGCTTCCTGCGTGGGTCGGGGGGCGCTGGGCTAGCAGCCATCCGTCCCGTCACTACCGACGGGATCGTGCGCCCGCTACTGGACGTGAGTCGCGCCGGCAATGAGCGATACCTACGGGAGCGGGAAATCCCATGGCGCGAAGACTCGTCCAATGCCAGCCGGCAATTCGCCCGCAATCGCATTCGCCACGAGTTGCTGCCACAATTGGCCGCCGAATGGAATCCAGCCATCGTGGAGGCGCTCCATCGCACCGCCGATTGGGCGCTGGCGGAAGAGGAATATTGGGACGGCGAGATCGACCGGTTGGCGAGCCAATTCCTGCTCGATCGGGACGGAGAGGTCCTCATCCGTACGGGAATTCTGCGCCAATTGCCGCTGGCGGTGGCGCGCCGGCTGGTGCGCCGCGCTATTGAACAGGCCAAAGGCGACCTTCGGGGTGTGGACTTCGGCCACATCGCAGCTATCGTCGCGCTCGCCCGCGCCCCGCTCGGTCATGGTCGGGTGCAAGCCCCCGGAGTGGAGGCCGAGCGGTCGCTCGATTGGCTTCGTTTCGCCGCTTCCGCCGCGGCCCGTAAAACCCCTCGGGACTATCGCTTGGCCGCTCCCGTACCGGGCATCGTGCCCGTGCCTGGTACCGGAATCGCGCTCTCCCTGGAACTGATTGAAAAAGCGGAAACTTTTGCGCCCCCGGAATCCGTATATAATAGTGGCCAGGATTGGGTAGACTGGTGTGCCCTGTCCGGGGCGTTGGAAATCCGGAATTGGAGACCGGGCGATCAGTATCAACCTAAGGGCAGGGCCGGTGAGGAAAAGATCAAAACTCTCTTCCAGAAAGCGTGCATTCCCCGTTGGGAACGCCGTCATTGGCCGGTTTTGACGGACGGGTCCCAGATCGTGTGGGCAAGGCAGTTTGGAGTGGCAGCGCCCTTTGCCGCAAATTCCGCCTCGAAGATGGTGTTGTCGATTCGCGAGATGGAAGCCCGGGCGGAATTCGGAATCGGTGATTGTTCGTCCGGCGTCTAAAGAGTTAGGGTCCTGGAGGCTTCGTGAACTCAAATATCAAACATTTAATGCTGTGGGTAGTTTTGATTGCCGTGGCGGGCATGCTGATTTTTGTCGTGAGACAGGGCCAGGGTCCTAAAGACCAGGAACTTAGCTTTTCGCAATTCATGGATGAAGTGAAAGCCGGGCGGGTAGCGAAAGTGACCGTCGCAGCCAACGACGTTCACGGCGAAATGCGTAATCCCATCCAGCAGTTGCACACGACGGTTCCGCTCAACTACCCCAATATCTATGATTTGATGAAGGCGGCCAATCCTCCGGTCGACGTCACGATCAAGGACACTTCTTCGGGCACTTGGCTTTCGATCCTCCTCCAGGCTTCTCCTTTCATCGTGCTGGCGGCTTTCTGGATCTTCATGGTTCGCCAGATGCAAAGTGGCGGCAACAAAGCGCTTAGTTTCGGCAAGAGCCGCGCGCGGTTGCATTCTACCCAGCAAAAGAAAGTCACGTTTAAGGACGTGGCTGGCGTGGAAGAGGCCAAAGAAGAGCTGCAGGAAATTATTGAATTCTTACGCGAGCCGCAGAAATTCCAGAAGCTCGGCGGCCGTATCCCCAAAGGTGTCCTGCTGATCGGCCCTCCGGGAACTGGCAAGACGTTGTTGGCACGCGCCATCGCCGGCGAAGCCAGCGTCCCCTTCTTCTCCATTTCTGGTTCGGATTTCGTGGAAATGTTCGTTGGCGTGGGCGCCAGCCGCGTCCGCGATCTGTTCGAGCAAGGCAAGAAAAACGCTCCCTGCATCATCTTCATCGATGAAATTGACGCCGTGGGACGCCATCGCGGCGCCGGTCTCGGCGGCGGGCACGATGAGCGCGAGCAGACCCTGAATCAGCTGCTGGTGGAAATGGATGGCTTCGAATCCAACGAAGGCGTCATCCTGGTAGCTGCCACCAACCGGCCCGACGTGCTCGATCCGGCGTTGCTCCGCCCCGGCCGTTTCGACCGCCGCGTGGTGGTGGGCCGTCCGGATGTGCAGGGACGTGAAGCCATCCTGCGCGTACACACCAAGAAGATCCCGTTGGGCGATAACGTGAACCTTTCAGTTCTGGCTCGTGGAACACCGGGTCTGGCGGGCGCCGACTTGGCTAATCTCGTAAACGAAGCCGCTTTGAACGCCGCCCGGCAGAATCGCAAAGTCGTCATGATGCTCGATTTCGAGCTCGCCAAGGACAAGATCCTGATGGGCGCCGAGCGCAAATCCATGGTGATAGGCGATGACGAAAAGCGGAACACCGCATATCACGAAGCTGGACACGCGCTGGTGGCAGCCGTGCTGCCGAACGCCGATCCGCTGCATAAAGTGACCATCATCCCGCGCGGAATGGCGCTGGGCGTCACCATGCAACTGCCCATCGACGACAAGCATTCCTATGATCGTGAATACCTGCTGGCGCAGCTTGCCATACTGATGGCCGGCCGCATCGCCGAAGAGAAGTACATGCACCATATGACTACGGGCGCCGGTAACGATATCGAGCGCGCCACCGATATGGCTCGCAAGATGGTCTGCGAATGGGGCATGAGCGAGCTCGGTCCGCTGAGTTTCGGCAAGAAGGAAGAGCAGATCTTCCTTGGCCGCGAAATCGCGCAGCACCGCGACTACAGCGAAGAGACCGCCATCCGCATCGACGAGCAGGTGAAGAAGTTCGTGCAGGGCGGCTACGATACCGCGGCCGACGTCATCGGGAAGCACTCCGACGCGCTGATAAAGATCGCCGAAATGCTGCTGGAGCGCGAGATCCTGGACGGAGCTGAGGTGATGTCGCTCATCAGGGGCGAGAGCCTTCCGCCGCGCTCCAACGACGGCGGCAAAGACTCCGAAGACCACACCCAGCAGGTGATCCGGCCGGAAGGCGGCCGGCGCATTCCGGGTCTCTCGGAAGGCGAGCGGCCGCAGCCGGCGTGATTCCGCGTTTCCCGGTTTACCTGTTCGATATCGACGGGACTCTGCTCGATTCGGCGCCCGATATCTGCGGGGCAGTGCAAGACGTCATCGTCGCCAACGGCTCCTACGAGCCGGAATTCCTTTACCTGAGGAGCTTCGTCGGTCTGCATCTCATCGATCTCTTTCAGGACGTGTTCCCGTCGTTTGACGCGGCGCAAATCGACGCGTTGATCAAGCAGTACAGAACCAACTATCTGGGCCGCTGCCATCGCGAGACGAAGCTGTTCCCCGGCGCGAAAGAAGCGCTGGCGGTGCTCGGCGGGCGCAAATCTACCGCCACGACGAAAGGGACGCCCACTACCCGCGCGGTGCTCACACAGTTCGGACTGATCGAGTACTTCGACCACGTGCAAGGCACCGACGGCATTCCCTATAAGCCTGCGCCGGACGTGCTGCAAGCTGCCATGGCGGCCCTCGGCGCCCAGCCCGGAGATTGCCTGATGGTGGGCGATTCCACCGCCGATATGGCCGCCGGCCGCGCCGCCGGCGTGAAGACTTGCGCGGTACGCTATGGGTACGGCAACCAGGAGGAGATGGCGCGCCTCCAACCGGACTACTGGGTAGACGACCTGCGCGCCCTGGTTAGCTAGAGATCGGTTAGCGTAATGATCGCAGCACGAAAGCCCGAAATCATGAGCCCGGCAGGCTATTGGCCGCAACTGCGCACCGCCATCGAAGCCGGCGCCGACTCGGTCTATTTCGGGCTGAAGCACTTCACCGCCCGCGCCAAGGTCGGCTTCGATCTGGCCGAACTGCCGGAGGTTTTCACTACCCTCCATCGCCGCGGCGTAAAGGGCTTCGTCACCTTTAATACCCTGGTATTCGAGCACGAATTGGATGAAGCCGCGCGCGTGCTGGCGGCCATCGCCGAGGCCGGTGCCGATGCGGTGATCGTGCAGGATGTCGGCATTCTCAAAATGGTTCGCGAGATCGCGCCTTGGCTCGAAATTCACGCCAGCACGCAGATGAGCGTCACCAGTGCCGATGGCGTCCGTCTGGCGCAGAGTTTGGGCGCGGGCCGCGTGACGCTGGCGCGCGAACTCTCGCTCGATCAGGTGCGCGCCATCCGCGCCGGTACCGATTGCGAACTCGAAATTTTCGTCCACGGCGCGCTTTGCGTCGCCTATTCGGGCCAATGCTTCTCGTCGGAGGCCTGGGGTGGCCGCAGCGCCAATCGTGGACAGTGCGCGCAGGCCTGCCGCCTGCCATACGAAATGGTGGTGGATGGCGAAACGAAGCCATTGGCCGACGCGCGCTACCTGCTTTCGCCGGGCGATCTTTACGCGCTGGAACAGATTCCCGAGATCGTGCAGATCGGCATCTCGGCCATCAAGATCGAGGGTCGCTATAAGGACTCGGACTACGTTGCGCTCACGACGCGCGCCTATCGCCAGGCGGTGGACGACGCGTGGGCCGGCCGCGCGATCCACGCCGACAAGCAGGTACTGGAGCAAGTTTACTCGCGAGGTCTGGGGCCGCATTTTCTGCTGGGAACGAACCATCAGTCCGTGGTGCAAGGCCGCGCGCCGCGCCACCGCGGTGTCTTGATGGGAAAGGTAGCGCGGCTCACGGAGAACGGCGTCATTCTCGATGGGCCCTCGCAGTTGAAGCCCGGCGATGGGGTGGTCTTCGATGCGGCAGACTGGCGGAGTCCGCAAGACGCGGAAGAAGGCGGCCGCATTTTCGAGGTTCGCAACGGCGAGCTGCGATTCGGCAACGGCGTGCTGAACTTCAAGCGCATTCGCCGTGGCGATCTCGTCTGGCGCACGCACGATCCCGATTTGGACAAGCTGGTGCGGCCTTACACGGAGGCTTCCGCGCCGGTGCGCAAGCAGCCTGTTTCGGTACGGGTGATCGCGCGCGAAGGCATGCTGCTGGTCACCGAGTGGCGGGTGCGCGATGTGGTCGTAAGCGTCCAGTCAGACCTGCCGCTGGGAGTGGCGTCACAGCGTGCCGTGGACGAACCGTACCTGCGGGAGCAATTGGGACGCCTGGGCAATACGCCATATGAGCTGGCGGAAGTCGAGTTGGACGTTCAGGGACGGCCGTTCGCGCCGAGTTCGCTGCTCAATCGCCTGCGCCGCGAGGCGGTGGAGAGGCTGCAGGCCCAAGGGGCAAGAAACCGCTCCCTAACGGTCGCGGCTCGGAAAGACGGCCGATACCGAGCCGCGACCGTTACGGAGCGGTCCCAGTCACCACAACTTCATCTTCTCGTTCGCACGCCTGCACAACTGGAAGCCGCCATCGACATCCGGCCCTCCGGCATCACGCTCGACTACCTCGATCTCTACGGCCTGAAACCGTCGCTCCAACGCGTCCGCGATGCCGGCATTCAGGAGCGCGTCGCCAGCCCGCGCGTGCTGAAACCAGGGGAAGAGCGCATCCTCGATTTCCTACTGAGCTGCGACTGCCCCATCCTGGTACGGTCCGCCGGACTCCTGCACGCGCTCCGCGACCGCTCGCATCGCGAACTCGCCGGCGATTTCAGCCTGAACGCCGCCAATGCCGCCTCAGCCGAGGAATTCCTGGCCATGGGACTGGCCTCGCTCACGCCCACGCACGATCTCAACGCCGCGCAAGTGGCCGACCTCGCCCGCGCCATCGGCGGCGCGCGAATCGAAGCCATTCTGTACCAGCACCTGCCGGTCTTCCACACCGAGCACTGCGTCTTCTGCCGTTTCCTCTCCACCGGTACCAGCTACAAGGACTGCGGACGGCCGTGCGAGCATCACGTCGTCGCCCTGCGAGACGACGCCGGACGCGCGCATCCGGTGGTCGCCGACGTGGGTTGCCGGAACACTGTCTTCGGCGCCGAAGCGCAGGAAGCCAGCCGTCATCTGGACGATTGGCGCGCGGCCGGTATCGCGCAGTTCCGGCTGGAATTCGCCCACGAGACGCGCGAGCAGACCGAGGAGATCGCGCGCTTATTCGCGAGCGCGCTGGCCGGCCGCCTTCCGGCGCAGGAATTGGGGCGGCAACTGCGCAGCGTCTCCCCGCAAGGCGTCACCGAGGGCAGCCTCTACGTGCCGGCAGGGTACAAGGAATTTCCAATTTTGCAGTAGCGCTATTTGCTGGCGCTGGGATCGCCGGTTGGCGGAGGCGCGTGATCTGTTTTCGCCGGAGGGCCCAGCAGCTCGTTGAAAATCGGCTTCAAGGCTTCCGCCCAGACCTGATATCCAGGCAGCTGCGGATGCAGTTTGTCGCGAACGTTCATCATCCCGTCGTACAGCTTGCCGTCCTGGTCCGCGAGTTTCGCATTGAGGTTGAGGAAACGCACCCGCTTGCCGTCAGCCAGCTTGGCGAGATTGGCGTTGATCTTGTCGATCGTCGGCATGACCGCCATATTGTCGTTGCGTGGGAAGATGGCGGTGAGGATGATGGTTGCGTTCGGCGCCTTCCACTGCATCGTGTGCAGGACGGCCTCCAAGCCTCGCGAGATGTCAGTCACTTTGGCATCGTCGCCTTCGGGCGGAACCATCCCGCCGACGTTGTTCGTGCCGGCAAGCAGCACGATGACTTTCGGATTGACTCCATCGAGCTCGCCGTTTTCCAAACGCCAGAGGATATTTTGAACGCTATCGGCGCCCCAACCGAAATCGGCCGCATTCCAGCCGAAGAAATTCTGCTTCCAGTTAGCCAAAAGGTCGGGATAGTCAGTAGCGCCCCAACGGCGAGTGATGGAATCGCCCTCGAAATAGATGTCGATGCCGCCCTTCCTGGCCTTATCGAGCCGTTGGCCGTGGGCAAGCATGGAGTTCCGATCGGTACGCGCCACCGCCATGCCGGCCGGGAAACCGCCGTGGGGTGTTCGATTCCATGACCTGTCGGCCCAGGCGATGAAGTACTTAAAGTTCGGACCGTCGGTATGCCCGCCTTCATGCTGCCGCCAGGCAAGCTGTCCATCGAGCAGAGGCACATTCACGGGAGGCATTTTCTCTTTGCGGTAGTCGTCCGGCTGGCCGAGATCCTTGGCCCCGAGGAGACGGAAGACCGGCTGGGCGGCAATGGCCGCCATATAACTGCCCTGGTGATCGAGCCATTTGGCGTCGCCCTTCTCGGGCACGCCGTAACTGATGAACGTCAGGCGGGGCGCGCAGAGCGCAATCAGCTCATGCGCGTCCACGGGGAGGTCGCCGGGGTTCTTGCTTCCGAAAGTCGCTTCCGACGCTCCATACTTGAGGAAGTTGCCGGCCATCCAATGGTATTCGCCCGACCCAGTGAGGTTCTCCACCGCTTCACCCCAATTGCGGCGATGCAATTTCGCCCCGCCCTCACCCGACGACCCCACCAGTACGATGGCGAAGCGCGTGTCGTAAGCCATGGTGACCAGTGCCGCTTTGCCATAGCGCGATACGCCTTCGATGCCGACTCGCTTCGCGTCCACGGTGGCGTCGGTTTCCAAATAGTCCAACCCGCGCGATGCGCCCCACGCCCAGGCACGCAATGCGCCCCAATCGTCGGGCTTGCGGGGCTGGCCGTGGTTCGCCAGTCCGACGATGCCTTTGGTCAATCCCGCGCCGTTGTCGGCCTGAATACTGTTGGGATTGAGAGTGGCGTAGCCCCAGCCATCGGCGATTAGCTGGTCGGTGGAGGGTGGGTCGCCTCCATTCATGTCGGGCATGGCGCGGCCCGCCGGAGCAGGAGTACCGGGGAGCCGGGGAAACCCGAACATGATCATCACCGGCACCGGACCCCTGGCGTCCGCGGGAGTGACGAGTGTCATCTGGATATCGACGTCGATGGCGGGAAACGCGGAGTTATCGACGTGTCCCACGAGTTGTTTGCCCACCACGGGGCGCGAGCCGACAGTCGCGTTGACGGTATTGGTGACAGTCCACGTCACTTTGGGGACGTCCTTGGGAACGCGGCCGAGGACCTCGCGGTCGAAGTCCTCAACGATTTCGGGCCGCCGCTGTTTCCACCATATGTCAGGTGTCGTCACCTTCTGCCCATTTTTGAGCGTGAGGACATCGGGAAGGTTGGGGAAAGGATTCGCCAACGACTCATCGTAGTTGGCGTGATTGGGCTGGCTTTCGTTCCCGGAAGGACCGGGCCGGAGGGCCTTGATGCCGAGCTGGTCCATCATGTTCCGATGATCCTGCTCGGCGGTCCAATTCTTGGGTTCGGGAGCATTGCCGGTCTGCGCAACGAGCAAGGCTGGTGGAAGGGCCAGAAGAAGGGTGGCTGCGGATCGCAGGAAATTCGTCATTAGTTGTACGGTAGTACAAAAGTTGGGCGGTTTGGGGCGGCCTGCGGGTACGGTCCGCCGGATCTGCGCCAAAAGACAGCGGGCTCCCGCCTTGCTGCAAGAGCCCACCTGAGTGGGTTCCTGCTTCGGTTAGAAGCGGAGGTAGCCGCCCACTTCCAAATACCGCGGGGTCGACTGAGTGCCGGTGATAACGGCGAAGTTGTTGTAGTTGATCGCGCCGGTTGAGGTGTTGGTGACCCAGCAGCAAGTTGTGTTGGGGTTGGCGAATACGACGGTGTTGGTGAGATTGTACGCCTCACCCACGAGTTGGAATTTGACCTTCTCCGACTTGAAAGCGAAAGTCTTGGTGATGCTCGCGTTCAACTGGAAGTATCCGGGCCCGATCAGCAGGTCCTGTCCGGTGGTGCCCAGAACGCCGGTCGGCGGATTGACAAAAGCCGAACCGTCGAAATACGGATGATACTGATCGTGACCGCCCAGAATCTTGACTACGGGATCGATCTGTGTGGCGCTGGCGCCTTGTCCGCCGGCGTTGATGCTGGAAGCGGTGCCGATGGAGAATGGCAGACCGCTGTACCGGGCGATGATGCCGGAAATCTGCCAGCCGCCTAATATGTAGGCTGCCGGTCCGCTGTTCAGCATGGTATGTCCCTTGCCGAATGGCAAGTTGTATACGTAGTAGATGCTGAGTGTCTGGGCGCGGCTGATGCCGGAGAGGCGCTTGTCCAGGTTGAAAGACACCGGGTAGGCGCGCCACAAAGTGCCGTCGTTGTTGTCGCCGTTGGCGTCATCCATGGTTTTGGAGAATGCGTAACTGGCTCCGAACAGCGAGGCGCCGATGCGCTTCCTGATGGTCGCTTGCACGCCCTCGTAGGTCATGAAGCCGAACGGCTCATACGAGTTCATGTCGCTGGTGACGTAGGGGTAAAGTTGCCGGCCGGCGGTGCCCGTGCCGGGAGCGGACCCGTTGATATTGACGCCCTCGTCTATATGGATACCGTGGGTGCCCACATAGCCCACCTGCGCCGTCAGAGTCGGGGAAAACTCGCGCTGCAGGAAGAAATTCCAGGTCTGGTAATATCCGCGGTCGAAGTTGGCTGGGAAGGTAACGGTGCTGGTGCTCGGCAGATAGGTAGTCAAAGATGCGGTGGGCGACGGCTTAATGGTGCCTGTGGAGATAATCGGGAATGTCGGCAGGGGTATGCCGTCGGCGAGCGACACCTGCGTGGAACCATCCGAGTTGGGAACGCCGGCGTAGCTGATAAATTGGTACGAATTGGCCGGTTGGTAGACCTGGTTGACAATAGACGGGTACTGGTTCCGCTGGTTGCGCATGTTGTCGGGATCGATACTGATGCCGTAACCGCTGCGGATCACGGTTTTCTCATTCAGGCGGTAGGCCGCACCGATACGCGGAGCGAAGCCTTTCTTACTGGCGCTGGCCCCGGTGTTCCAGGGCACGCCGCCTTCGCCACCGACCAAGATGTTGTCGGTCGTAGGATCGAAGCGGACCGCTCCGAAATTGTCGTGCGAGTAGATCGGGTAGTATTCCCAACGGAGGCCGTAATCCACGGTAAGGTTCTTCGAGACCTGCCATTGATCGCGCGCGTACACCGCCCAGGTGGAAAAACGAAGCGAGTTGGGGTCGTTGTATTGCGTAACCTTGCCTGTCTCCGACGGAAAGCCGAGGAGGAACTGCGCCCATGAGTTGGAAGGGCTGCCGGCATTAATTGCCGGGCCGCCTTTGAGGGACGCCAACGTGCCGTCAAAGCCGAAAGTACCGCGGGCTGTGCCGAAGGTTCCGCCCTGCGGCTGGAATTGATTGAGCGCGCCCTTGTCGTATTCGAACCCGAAACGCAGGTTATGCGTCCCCTTGGTCTTGGATAGGTTGACCGTGCCGGTGTACTGGTTGTCGCGGAATTCGAAGGGGCTGCCGGTATTGGTGTTTCCGATGTTAGCAATCCCCGCAGTCTGGAAGCCGGGGATGCCTGCGTAATTCGGACCAATGCCGTTGGTGCCCGGAATCTTCAGCGTATCCAATCCGTAATCGCCGTCCTGGGGGTCGCCATTGGCGCCGATGTGCTGTCGGGTATACCCGGCATTGCCGTCGATGACCAGGGTGGGTGAGAGGGAGTAGGTGAGGCCCGCTGCCACCACCTGCACCCGGCCGCCGGCATGGCCGGGATTGCCGCCGTTGAAGGCATCGCCGCCTGCCGGGCCCAGAACCAACGGGGCTACGATGTCCATGGGAGAAATGCTGTACCGGCCCCAAGTCATCATCTTTTCGTTTGGATTGTAGTTGACCTTCCAATCCCAGCGGCCGACGGTATAGGTGGTGTCACCGTAAGCGTCGTAATTCGTCAGGAACTGATTCCTCGTCAGGGGCGGCAAAAGAGACGCGAGGTTGGCCGACGCCGAAGCGATACGGGTGGAAGGAATCATGTTTCCGGCGAACGGCTGACGGCCGGTGCCGTTGGCGTTGCCCGTCAGCGGATCGTAGATCGTCGTGCCTGTGGCGCTGAAATCGCCTGTACGCATGGCCGCGGTGGGTAAAGTCAGATTCACATCGGACGCATACTGACTCTGCGTGGTGTTCTCATAATCCATGAACCAGAACAACTTGTTCCTGCCGTGGATGATTTTGGGAATCCACACCGGACCGCCGACTGCGAATCCGTACTGGTTCTGAATGTTCTTCGCCAAGCGGCCGGGATGGCTGAAATAGTTATTAACGGCGTCGAGATCCTGATTGGTATTGCGCTCGAACAATACGCCATGCAGATCGTTGGTTCCCGATTTGATGGTGACGTTGATGGCCGCGCCGCCAGCCGAGCCCTGCTCGGCGTCGAACGCGTTGGTGCTCACGCTGACGGTCTCGATGGCTTCGGGCGACGGCACGTACGCCACGTTGACCGGCAACCAGGGATAGGCGTCGATCGCGCCATCCAGGCGGGTGTTATTGGCTTGGGACGAAATGCCGTTCTCGGACACCGTGATGGCGCGTTGCGGGTTGCCGGCGGCGGAATTGGCCTCGCCCGTGCCCGCCGTGGTGCTTGCGCCCGGTTGCAGCAGCAGCAGGGCCTGGAAGTTTCTGCCTTCGGAGCCGTTGTAAGGCAGACTCTCGACTTCTGTCGGCGTGATCTCCGTGTGGATATCGGCCTTATCGGTTTGCAGAACCACCGCGTCGGCAGCGACTATTACCGAATCGGTGGCTGCCGAGATGGTGAGTTGCACGTCTACGCGCCGCACGCCGGATACCTGTAGCTCGACGCCGGTTTCGACGAACGTGCGGAATGCCTTGGCGGCGACCGTCACCTTATAAAAACCGGCTTGCAACTCGGTGAACCGATATACGCCGTGCGTATCGGTGTCGGTTTCACTGGTAACGTTGGTGCCTTGGTTTACCGCAACTACATGGGCGGCCGGAACGGCTGCGCCGGTTGGATCGGTGACGTTACCAGTCAACGATCCGTACAGGATTTGAGCGTGAACCGGACGCCCGCTCGATGCAGCCAGAACGAGGATGCACAGGATCGAACGAAGACCCCACTGTTTCATGGGATAACTAACCTCCAAAACCTGATTCCCACAGGTTTAATTCAAGAAAGACCCTAAACTGCTTTTCCCTATCGAGTTAGTTGTACAGCAAAACAAAGTGCCTGTCAAGACCAATTGGCCTTAACGAGCTATAAGCATCTGTAAATCCTATGATTTAGATATTGCCTTGCGCCAGGACCCGCAATCCAGGTATAGTTTGGTTCCGCAACGAAACCGCGAAGGTCGTGATCTATGAAGAAACCGGCTACCAGACTCCCGCCCTATCGAAATTCCGCGCTGCCGCCCGGCAAGCGCGTGAAAGACCTGCTGGCGCGCATGACCATCGAGGAAAAAGCCGCGCAGATGAAATGCGTCTGGCAGAAAAAGGCCGACACGCTGATCGACGAAAAAGGCAACTTCGACCGGGCGAAGGCTAGGAAGGCATTTCGCCAGCGCCGGGGACTAGGGCAGGTCGGACGTCCCAGCGACGCCGGCGGCGCGCGCGATTCGGCCGACAATCGCACCGCGCGCACCATGGCGGAGCTGACCAACGACATCCAGAAGTTTTTTTTGGAACACAGCCGGCTCGGCATTCCGGTGATTTTTCACGAAGAGTGCCTGCACGGCCACGCCGCCATCGGCGGCACCAGCTTTCCGCAACCCATCGGACTGGCCGCCACGTTCGATCCCGAACTGGTGGAGTCGCTGTTCTCTATGACCGCGGCCGAAGCTCGCGCGCGCGGCGCGCACCAGGCGCTGACTCCGGTGGTCGATGTGGCTCGCGATCCGCGCTGGGGCCGGGTGGAAGAGACGTACGGCGAAGATCCGTTCCTGGTGTCGCGCATGGGTATCGCCGCGGTGCGCGGATTTCAGGGCGACGCCACGTTTCGCGACAAGCGCCACGTCATCGCCACTCTGAAGCATTTCGCGGCCCACGGCCAGCCCGAATCGGGCACCAACTGCGCTCCCGCAAATGTCTCCGAGCGAGTGCTGCGCGAGACCTTTCTTTACACATTCAAAGAGGCGATTCAAAAGGGTGGCGCGATGAGCGTGATGGCGTCGTATAACGAGATCGACGGCATCCCCTCGCACGCCAATCGCTGGCTGCTGCGCGATGTGCTCCGCAAGGAATGGGGCTTCAAAGGCTTCATCGTCTCCGACTATTACGCCATTACCGAGCTGAAATCGCGCAAGGATGTCGGCGGCCACGGAGTGGCGGCTGATATGAAGGAAGCCTGCCGGCTGGCGGTGGAAGCGGGCGTCAACATCGAGCTTCCGGAGCCCGATTGCTACCTGCACCTGGTGGAACTGGTCCGCAAAGGCATCTTGCAGGAAAAGCAGCTCGACGAGCTGGTGGCGCCCATGCTTCACGCCAAGTTCCAATTGGGATTGTTCGACGATCCGTACGTCGATCCAGCCGCCGCCGACGCGCTGGTGGGATGCGACGAGCATCGCCAACTGGCGCTGCAGGCCGCGCGGCAGACCGTCACGCTGCTGAAGAACGAGAACAACCTGGCGCCTTTCTCGCTCGACAAAATCAAGACCATTGCGGTGATCGGCCCGAATGCCAATCGCAGCATGCTGGGCGGGTATAGCGGGCTTCCCAAACACGATGTCAGCGTGCTCGCGGGAATTCAAGCGCGCGTGGCCAATCGCGCCAAAGTGCTCTACAGCGAAGGATGCAAGATCACGGTGGGCGGCTCCTGGGTGCAGGACGAAGTAGTGGCGCCCGACCCGGTAGCGGACCGCAAGCAGATCGCCGAGGCCGTCAAGATAGCCAAGAAGGCGGACCTGATCGTGCTCGCCATCGGCGGCAATGAGCAGACTTCGCGCGAGGCGTGGGCATTCTGGCATTTGGGCGATCGGCCGAGCCTCGACCTGGTGGGACGGCAGGAGGAACTGGTGCGCGCCATGCTGGCGACGGGAAAGCCGGTGGTGGTCTTCCTCTTCAATGGCCGTCCGCTTTCCATCAATATGCTGAGCCGCGAAGTGCCGGTGATTTTCGAATGCTGGTATCTGGGGCAGGAGACGGGCCAAGCGGTGGCCGAGGTATTATTTGGCGATTGCAATCCCGGAGGCAAGCTGCCGATCACGATTCCACGGTCGGCCGGCCATATACCGGCTTTCTACAATCACAAGCCGACGGCTCGCCGCGGCTACCTGTTCGACGATGTTTCGCCGCTCTATCCGTTCGGCTTTGGCCTGAGTTACACTACCTTCACCATCGACAACGTGCGCCTGGATAAGACGAAGATCAAGAACGGCAGCTCGGGGCGTGTCTCGGCCGACGTCACGAACACCGGAGACCGGGCCGGCAGCGAGACAGTGCAGATGTACATTCGCGACGTATTCAGCTCGGCCACGCGGCCGGTGAAGGAACTCAAGGGATTCCAGCGCGTTGTGCTTGAACCCGGTGAGAAGCGCACCGTCACCTTCGATATCGCACCCGAACTGCTGGCGTTCCACGACGCCACCATGAAATACACCGTGGAGCCCGGCGATTTTGAAATCATGGTCGGCAATTCCTCGCGCGATGCCGATTTACAAAAGGTGGTTCTAGCGGTCCAATGAGCGAGCCAACAGTCCAGAAGCTTTCGTTCTTCGAGAAGGTGGGCTACAGCCTTGGCGACGGCGCGGCCAACTTCGTCTTTCAGACGATGATCCTGTTCCAGTTGAATTTCTACACCGACACGATGGGGATCGTGGCGGCGGTAGCGGGGTCGTTGCTGCTGGTGGGGCGGCTCTGGGACGCGTTTTTCGATCCCATGATGGGACTGATGGCCGACCGCACCAACACCCGCTGGGGCAAATTCCGCCCGTGGGTCTTGTGGACCGCGCTCCCGTGGGGCGTGGTGATGGTGGTGGCGTATACCACGCCGAATTTTGCGGCTACCGGCAAGATTGTCTATGCCTGCGTCACCAACATCATGCTGATGACGCTGTATTCGGCCAACAACACGCCGTATTCAGCCATGACGGGCGTGATGACCGGCGACGTCAACGAGCGCACCAGCCTGTCGTCGTTCCGCTTCGTCTCGGCGATGATCGCGCAGTTGATAGTGGGCGGATTCACTTTGCCGCTGGTGGCCAAATTCGGGCATGGCGATAACGCCAAGGGCTGGCAGATGACCATGGGCCTGTGGGCGTCAATCTGCGTGGTGCTCTTCCTGATCACGTTTCTCACCACGAAGGAGCGCATTCAGCCCGATCCGAAACAGAAATCCGACGCCAAGAAGGATTTCAGCACGCTGCTGAAGACCGGACCGTGGGTGGCCATGTTCGTCCTGACGCTGGCACACTTCTCGGTGCTGGCGATGCGCGGCGGCACGCTGTCTTACTATTTCCAGTATTACGTCAATCACGACAAGCTCTTCAATCTGCTGCAGACCGCCGGACTGGTGAATCCGTCGGGGCACGGACTCTGGCCGTACCTGTCGAATACTTTCGGACTGGTGGTAGATCCCAAGCAGACGAATGTCGCGTCGGTGGGATTCAGCCTGTTCAACATGTCGAGCCAGTTCGTCACCGTGATCGGCGTGCTGTGCTCCACTTACCTGTCGATGAAGTTCGGCAAGAAAGCGGTGGCGATCGCGGGGTTCTCGCTGACTACTATTTTCATGGCGATGTTCGCCTTGATTCCGGCAGACGCGGTCGGCTCGATTTTCCTGCTGGAGTATGTTCGCGCGCTCAGTTACGCGCCGACGATTCCATTGATCTGGTCGATGTACGCCGACGTGGTGGATTACTCGGAATGGAAGACGGGACGGCGGATCACCGGCGTTATCTACGCCACCATCTTGTTCGGGCTGAAGTTTGGCCTGAGCCTGGGCGGCGCAATGGCCGGATGGCTGCTCTCCGGCTTCGGCTATCGCGCCAACGCGGTGCAGACGGCGGAATCGCTGACGGGCATCCGGCTTACCATCAGCCTGTTTCCGACGGTGCTCTTCGCGGTCGTGATCGTTTGCCTGATGACTTACAAAATCGGGCGGAAATTGAATATTCAGATACAGGACGAACTGGCGGAGCGCAGAAAAGGCTTCGCGCCAGCGGGGTAAGAACCATGCTAAGAAAGTCGTATCCGCTCCCTCACGGCCGCGGCTCGGTAAGAGTTGGTCGCGGCTCAATAAGCGCCCTCCGAGCCGCGCGCGTAAGCAAGCGGTTTTCGGGATTAGTGCAACTTACCCTGCTGACGGCCGGCGTTGCCCAAGCCCAGCCCGCAACATTGAAGGACGCTTTCCAGGGAATTTTCCGAATCGGCGCAGCGGTAAACCCAAGCCAGTTCGAGGAAAAGAATGCCCGCGACGTGGCGATTATCGCCGCGCAGTTTAATACCATCAGCCCCCAAAACGTGCTCAAGTGGGAGGCGATTCACCCGCGGCCGGACGGCTTTAACTTCGACCCCGCCGACCGGTATGTCGCGTTCGGGGAGAAGCACAAAATGTTCATCGTGGGCCATAACCTGGTGTGGCACAGCCAGACGCCAGGATGGGTATTTAAGGACGATCAAGGCGCGCCGCTCACACGCGATGCCCTGCTCGATCGCATGCACGATCACATCCGCACGGTGGTGGGCCGTTACAAAGGCCGCATCGGCGGATGGGATGTGGTGAATGAGGCGCTCAATGAGGACGGCAGCCTGCGAAAATCGCAATGGCTGAACATCATTGGTGACGATTACATCGCCAAGGCGTTCCAATTCGCCCATGAAGCCGACCCCTCGGCGGAACTCTACTACAACGATTACTCGCTGGAGAACGAGGCCAAGCGTAAGGGCGCCGTGGAACTCGTCAAGAAGCTCAAGGCTCAGGGGATTGCAATTACCGCGGTGGGACTGCAGGGGCACGATAAGCTGGATTGGCCGACGGCGAAGCAGCAGTCGGACACCATCGAGGCGTTCGCGGCGCTGGGCGTTAAGGTGTGCATCACGGAACTGGATGTCGACGTGTTGCCGCGCAACGCACCGGGCAATTCGGCCGATGTTTCCGCCACCGGCGCGGGCGGCGCCGGCACGAACCCGTATACCGCCGGGCTTCCGGAGCCTGTCCAACAGGCGCTTGCCCGCCGCTATGCCGAACTCTTCGAGATTTTCGTGAAGTATCGCGCGGCGATCGGCAGGGTGACATTTTGGGGAGTTACCGACGGCGGCTCATGGCTGAATAACTTCCCGATACGAGGCCGTACGAACTACCCGCTCTTGTTCGACCGCGAGGGTAAGCCGAAGGCGGCGTTCTCTGCGGTGATGGAGGCGGCCAAAGGCGCGAAGTAAGGTTGCTAAGAAGCTGCGATGTGGCGCAGCAGGGGACGGTCCCTGTCGGCAGCGTCTCTGGCAACAGAAACCGAGTTCGTTATCGGAACCGCTCCCTCACGGTCGCGGCTCGGTATCGGTGGATTGCGTTTCCGAGCCGCGCGTGTCAGCAAGCGGTTTCAGCTTCAACCAGGCGAGTTTCACTCGCCTGGGCAAGCTAAAGCATGCCCCACATCGGAACGCAGAATGGCCTTTTTGTGGGACATGCTTTAGCTATGCTTTAGCTTGTCCTGGGCGGTCCCACATCAGATGACGCGGAGGTCCTTGCCGGTCGGTGTCAGGATCTCGCAGCCTTTTTCTGTCACCAGGACGGTGTCTTCAATGCGGATGCCGCCGAAGCCTTCCAAGTAGACACCGGGCTCGATGGTGATCGCCATGGCTGCTTTGAGGCGGCTTTTGTCGCGCTTGCCGAGGCGCGGCGGCTCGTGGATTTCGAGTCCCAGGCCGTGGCCGGTGGAATGGATGAAAGCTTTATCGAGTCCGTAGCCGCGGAGCACTTTGCGCGCGGCGGCATCTACCGCCGCGGCGCGCGCACCGGCGCGGACGGCGTCTATGCCCGCGAGCTGCGCTTCGAGCACTGCCTTGTATGTGCGCTTCACCTTAGCTCCGGGCGTGCCGAGGAATAACATGCGAGTCATGTCGCTGCAATAGCCTTCCCGCAGCGCACCCATATCCACCACGATGAGCTGGCCGTTCTCGAAGCGCGCGGCAGTGGGCTGCGCATGCGGCAGCGCGGAACGCTCACCGCCGGCGACGATGGTCTCGAAGGACGGCTTCTCCGCGCCCAGACGGCGCATGCGATATTCCAGTTCGGCGGCGAGGTCCTGCTCCTTCATGCCGACTTTCACGCGCGCCACGCCCTGCTCGAAGGCCTGCGAGTTGGTCTCGACCGATCGGCGGATGCGGTCGATTTCGGAGGGCGATTTCACCGTCCGCAGATCCTCGATCCAGCCCTTTACGGGCACGAGCGCCCCTTTCGCGGGCATCTTGGCGTCAAGCGACTGAAAGGCGTCGACGCTCATCATGGCGGGTTCGTAGCCGACGCGCCGCAGGCGCAGCCGCGCGATGGCGGCCACCATATCCAGCACCAGCGGACCCTTGGAGATGTGCACCTGGCAGGTGGATTCGCGGTGGGCCTGAATGGTATAGCGCGGGTCGGTAAAGAGGATCGATCTCACCGCCGTCAGCAGTAGCAGCGCGTTGCTTCCGGTGAATCCCGAAAGGTAGCGCAGGTTGGGCCCGAAGGAAACCAGCAGACCGTCCAGCTTGTGCTCGGCGAGCCCGGTGGCGACGGTCTGCCTCCGCTGCTCGAACTCGTTACTTACCACTCTCTAACTCCTTGGCGAGAATGTGGGCGCGCTCCGCCAGCTGGTCCGCCATGCGCATGTCGCCGGCGTTTTCCGCGTCCTGAGATTGCTTCAGAAATTGATTGATCTCGTCTTTCGCCCGCTTCTGATTGGCGGTCTTGGGCTTCGCCTCGCGCAGTAGTTTGAGGGTGTCTTCCTTGTGCGCGTGCGCCTCATCCCGCAGGCGGTTGCGCTCCGCGTCGGGCATGATCTCGTGGATGGCAGGGCGCGCCGTCTCTGCGGGCTGTTCGGCTGCGGGCTCGGGCGCCGGCTGCGTCTCGGCAGGCTTGTTGGACGATGGAGCAGGCGGGCGGGGCGGCTTGTTCGCAGGCGCCGCGGGCTTAGTCTGTGCCTGGGGAGGCGGCTCCTCCTGCGGAGTGGTGTTCAGCGCGTCGGGATTGAAGGTCTGCGGCGCGGGGAGTTCCACCTGGGTTTGCGGGATAGAGAGCGGCTCGGGAGGCTGGACAGGCGCAGCCGGTTTCGGTAGCGCGGGGGCGGCGGCGACGGCCTTGGGCTTGCCGCCCAACACGCACCCGGCCAAAGGGATGGTGATGGCTACCACGAGGAGAACTTGCGCGCGTGTCATTCGGAAGCCTCGCTCACACGGCAATCGGCAGGCGGATCACAAAAGTCGTGCCTTTCCCCGGTTCGCTGCTGAAATCGATTGTACCATCGTGTAGTTGTACGATCCGAAAGGTCATGGCGAGTCCGATGCCGCTACCTCCTTGTTTGGTGGTGAAGTAAAGGCGGAAGATCTTGTCGCGCAATTCCGGAGGGATGCCGGGTCCGGTATCGACGATGCGAATCTCGGCGGTGTCGCCCGCGCTGGAACACTCGATGCGCAGCTCGCCGCCATCTTTCATGGACTGAATAGCGTTGACCACGACATTCAGAAGAGCCTGCTTGAACATGTCGCGGTCGACGCGAACATCGACACCCTCGGAGTCGGGCTCGACGGTCATGCGGACTTTCGCCGCTTCGGCTTGCGGGCGGGTCAACTCCTCGATCTCGCGCACCACATCGCGCAGCGGTACGACGCGGTATTTCAATTCGACGGGGCGCGTAAAATCGAGAAAGGTTTTCACCACGCGGTCGAGCCGGAGGATTTCGCGCGAGATCACTTCCATTTGCGGCGAGACATCGGCCTCGCCTTGCTTCAGACGCGCGCGCGCCACTTCCACGTGCAGCAAAATGGCGTTCAGCGGGTTCTTTACTTCGTGCGCCACACCGCCGGAGATACGGCTGATGGCGGCCAGCCGGTCGGCGGTTTGCAGTTGGCGGCCGATCTGACGCTGCGCTTCGGGATCGCGGAGGCGAACCAGCAATCCGGTGCGAGCGCCGGTTTGGGCCTCCAGCCAGTCGACCGATAGCAGCACCGAGGGGCCGGGCTCGGCGCCTTCCACCGGCGAAGCGAGCGGGATGCGGCGATTGCGAATTCCCATGCCGGTCTCGGCGGCTTGGGCGATCAGAAAACCGAGATTGGTGGACGGCGGGAAGATATCGGCGATCCGTTCGCCTGCGAGAGCCGCCCGCTCCTTGCCCAGGAAACGGCTCACAGAACCGGACGCGAAAACCAGACGGTTCTCGCGATTGAAGATCAGCACAGCGTCTTCGAGATCCTTCAGGAAGCGGTCGATGTTGCCGCGCAGATCGGACATCTCGAACTGCGCGCCGCGCAAGCGCTCGCCCAGGAGGCTCACCTTCGAGGCCATGATGGAGACTTCGTCGTTGGAGGACTTGTAGGCGGTCTTTTCGGGCCCATATTCGCCGCTGGCGAGCAGATCGAGCTGGCGCCGGAGGCGGCCCAAAGGGCGAAACGCGAAGGCCGAGAACAGGAACGTCAGGCAGATGGCGCCTACCACGGCGAACAACGCGATGCCGGCGCTTTTCCGGATGTCCGGCTGCATGATGTCGCGGATGGTGGCCGGCTGCACCACCACCCTTACGGTAATTGGCGGCGGACCGAGTTCGCGATCCACTTGGTAATGATCGATATTGTGCGACCAGAGCACCTTCACCTTGCGGATCCAGCCGGCCTGCACCAGCGGATCGAGCTGCGGAAGGGCTGGGCTGCGCTGACCGCGCTTGTCCGGGAAGTTGTCCACCAGGATGTCATTATCGGCATCGACTACCGCGACTTCCACGATTTCCTTGTGGTAGCCCACTTCCGTTTCCAGCTGCTGAATAAGGCGATCGCTGGCCAGGAGTTCGCTTACGGGCAGTTCGGGATGGCTGTTGAGGGCGTCGGTGACGTATTGCACGGCAATGTTGCGCACACGGCCGGCCTCGCCGTAAGCGTCGGCGAAGCGGAGGTCCATGATGCTGCCGAGGTACACGATGGAGTTGATGGCCACGATCACGGTGGCGAGGAGGACCGTGCCGAGGGTCAACTTGGCCTGGAGAGTCATGGGTGGAGGCTTGTCCTGTGGCGCAGGCACTCCTGCCTGCCGGGTCGAGACTCATCTCGACCCGTCACGCCGAGATGAGTCTCGGCGTTGCGGACAGGAGTGTCCGCGCCACATCGTGTTTGGACAAGCTGAAGCATGTCCTACGGCACCGTCAACAGCAGTTTGCCCGTGGTGTGGCGGCCTTCGAGAGCGCGATGCGCGTCGGCGGCCTGGGCCAAGGGGTAGGTTCGATCGATGCGCAGCTTCAGTTTGCCGTCTTCGATCCAGTTGAGCACGTCGCCCGCACGCCACAGCAATTCCTCGCGCGTGAGGATGTGATTGGGCAGGCCGGGGCGCGTCAGGAACAGCGAACCTTTGGCGTTCAGAATGTTGGGATCGAAGGGCGGCACGGGTCCGCTGGATTGACCGAAGAGAGCGAGCGTGCCGCGCGGCCGCAGGGAGCCGAGGCTCTTGTCGAAGGTGGTGCGGCCCACGGAATCGTAAACCACGTCGACGCCGCGGCCGTTGGTGAGGCGGCGTGTTTCCGCCTCGAAATCCTGCTGGGTGTAGAGAATGGTTTCATCGGCGCCGTGCTGGCGGGCAATTTGCGCCTTCTCCTCGGTAGAGACGGTGCCGAACACACGCGCGCCGAGCATTTTCGCCATCTGCACGATCAGCCCGCCGGTGCCGCCGGCGGCGGCCTGCACGAGACAGGTGTCGCCGCTCTTCAGTGGATAGGTAGAGTGCGTCAGGTAGTGGGCTGTCATGCCCTGCAGCATGGCGGCAGCGGCGGTATGGAAGTCGACGTGGGCGGGAATTTTGACTAAAACCCAAGCGGGCACCACCGCGTACTCGGCATAAGACCCGCGCGACATGGCGTAGGCCACGCGGTCGCCGGGCGCCACTTCGGTGACTTCGGGACCGACCGCTTCCACGGTTCCGGCCGCCTCATTCCCGAGGACGATTGGCGGGTCGGCCTTGTACAAGCCGGTGCGGAAATAGACGTCGATGAAATTGACGCCGCTGGCGGCGATTTTTACCAGCGCCTGCTTCGGGCCGGGAGTGGGGATTGGCACCTCCACCAGCTCCATATTTTCGGGACCGCCCACAACTTTCACTTGAATGGCTTTCATATTTCAACCTCGTCGTAGAGCTCGTCTGGTATGAACGGTTGCAGCATAGAGTAACAGGTACAGGAAGGTGAACGGAAAGGAAATGAGGCGCGACAGGATGCGGACGGCGCCCGCTCCGGCCAGCCCTGTGCGTAAGAGCACAAAAGTCCGGAGATTGGCGGAATGGAGGCGGTCGAGCCAGAAATAATCGGCGTTTTCATTGATGACAAACACCTTCGCGGGAATGCGCAGGGCGAGCATCCACTTCCATTTCGTCATGAGCGGCTCGGCGGAACAGACGATGCCTAGATGGGAGTATCGATTGGCTGCGAGTTCGCGATAGAGCTTGCCGCGGCCATCCGTTCCGCGATAGTCGGTCACGCGATAGAGGCGCGTTTCCGGCGGAAATCCTTGCGGCAGGATGGCGAAGCAACTCACCAAGTCGATGCGGACATCCTTGCCCCACGATTGCCGCAACGGCGGGAGCATCTTTTCGAGAATGCCGCGCGAACCGCTCTCCACCAGAAGGATGGCTGCGGCCTCAGGCTGGCGGCCGGTGAGAAGATAGCGCACTCCTTTGAATATAACGTGTGGGACATGCTTCAGCTTGTCGACTCGCTCCGGACAAGCCGAAGAAGCATGTCCCACAGGGCGGCAAGCCGCAAACAATATTCACCACGAAGGCACGGAGACACGGAGAAACACAAAGTCAAAGGCAAAACCGGAGCTCACGGAGGCGGCGGAGGCCACGGAGCGTAAAATCCCCGCGTTCGGAGGAATCGTCGCTGCGCGCAAAGATTTCAGCGGCTAGTAATACAGATGTTAGCCTGACAATAGAAACGTGCTGGAGAATCTCCTCACCGAACAATTGAATCCGGCGTCCGCATCGCTCGACGTTCTGCCCACAGAAGAAATGCTGCGGATCGTCAACGCGGAAGACGCCCAGGTCGCCGCCGCGGTGGAGCGCGAAATTCCGGCGATCGCGCGCGCGGTAGACGCGATTGTGGCGGCTATCGAAAAGGGCGGGCGGCTGTTTTATATCGGCGCGGGCACGAGCGGACGGTTGGGCGTACTGGACGCGTCGGAGATTCCACCGACTTTTAGCGCGCCTGCCACGATGGTGCAGGGGATCATGGCTGGCGGCGAGGCGGCACTCAGCCGCGCCACCGAAACTACCGAAGACGATCCCTCTATCGGGGTCCGCGATCTGCTGGCGCTCGGGTTCACGGCAGGCGATGTGCTGGTGGGGATCGCCGCCAGTGGGCGGACACCTTACGTCCTCGGCGCCGTCGCGGAGGCCCGGCGGATGGGAGCGGTCACGATGGGGATCAGTTGCACGCCGGAGTCCGAACTGGCGCGCGCGGTGGACATCGCGATCACGCCGCTGGTGGGGCCGGAAGTGATCGCCGGGTCGACCAGGATGAAGGCGGGCACCGCGCAAAAGCTGGTATTGAACATGCTCTCTACCGGGGCGTGCGTGCGATTGGGTTACGTTTACGGCAACTTGATGGTGAATGTGCAGCCGAAAAACCACAAGCTGGTGGACCGCGCCCGGAGGATCATCGCGCAGGCGGCCGGAGTCTCGTACGAACGCGCCGGCGAGTTGCTGGCGAAATCGGGTTCCAGCGTGCGAACAGGTATCGTGATGGCCAAAGCGGGCGTCGGCCGCGAGGAAGCGGAGCGCCGGCTGGCGGCGGCGGGCGGAAGGATTTCGAAGGCCCTGTAATCGCGGGGTCGATCATATATGGATAAATTCGTAGTTACGGGCGGTACTGCCCTCAAGGGGGAAATCCCCACCAATGGATCGAAGAATTCGGCGCTGCCGGCGCTGGCCGCGGCGCTGCTCACCGAAGAGACGGTGACGCTGGGGCGGATCCCACGCGTGCGCGACATCCGCACCATGCAGCGTCTGCTGGTGGATATCGGCGCGCAGGTGGATATCGATGGGACTACGGTGCGGCTCACGACGCCACAGATTTCGAGCCCCGAAGCTCCCTACGAACTAGTGAAGACAATGCGGGCGTCCAGCCTGGTGCTCGGGCCGCTAGTGGCGCGCTGCGGACGGGCGCGGGTGTCGCTGCCGGGCGGGTGCGCGATCGGCGCGCGGCCCATCAATCTGCACATTTTCGGGCTGGAGCAGTTGGGCGCGCGGATCAATCAGGCGTACGGCTACATCGAAGCGGTGGCTCCCGATGGGCTACGCGGCGCGACGGTGAATTTCGATCGCATCACGGTCACAGGGACAGAAGATCTGATGATGGCGGCGGTGCTGGCGAAGGGGGAAACGGTGCTGCGCAATGCGGCGCGGGAGCCCGAAGTCTCGGACCTGGCCGACCTGTTGACCAAAATGGGGGCGCGGATCGAGGGCGCGGGCACTTCCGAGATCCGCATTCAGGGCGTGGATCGCCTACACGGCGCGGAGCACACCATCATTCCCGATCGCATTGAAGCGGGGACTTTCCTGATTGCCGGGGCGATTACCGGCGGCGACCTGACGGTGACCGATTGCGCGCCGGGGCACCTGGAGGCGCTCGTGTCGAAGTTGCAACAGGCCGGGGCCGAGGTGACACAGCCGAATGGGACTTCGATGCGCGTGCGCGTGTTGGGCAAGCTGCGGTCGGTGGACATGACGACCGAGGAATATCCCGGATTCGCCACCGATTTGCAGGCGCAATATATGGCGCTGATGACGCAGGCGGAAGGGATCGCCATCGTGGTGGAGACGATTTTCGAAAATCGCTTCATGCATGCGCAGGAGTTGGCCCGCATGGGCTCCAATATTCGACTGGAGGGCCGGCAGGCGATCGTGGCGGGTCCGCGGGAGCTGACGGGCGCGGGAGTGATCGCGTCGGACTTGCGGGCGAGCGCGTCGCTGGTGTTGGGCGCGCTGGTGGCGCACGGGCAGACGGTGATCGATCGCGTGTACCACATCGATCGCGGGTACGAGAAGATTGAGGCGAAGCTGGCGGCGGCGGGGGCGAAGATCGAACGGGTGGAGTGATGCGACTCATTTTGCTGGCGGCGCTGCTTGCGGGGATTGCGGCTGCGCAGGATGCGCAGTTGACTGCAGTGCATGCGACGCTGGTTGAGCTGCGATCGCAGGCGCCCGATCCCGAGACGATGGGCGCGTCGGAGAAGCTGACGGTGGCGAAGCATCAGCTCCGGGATTGGATCGAGGGGCAACTCGGGACGTTCAAAGATGAGGACATCAAGCCCTTCGCGTTCCGAATCAACGGTGCTCTGAAGACCGTGAGCGCCGGGGGCTCGGATGACGACCAGAATCTGGCCGGCTCGCTAGCCGAAGTTCGATTCAACGAGGAGGGTGGGCTTCTAATTGTCGTTACCGGTGTTGGCATCATCTGCCAGGATGACGAATCCGCCTACGCGTATAAGAAAATTGAAAAGCGGTGGCGACGAGTCTGGGAATCGGAACAGAACGACTATCGCAAGGGACAGTACAATCCTCAGCTCATCGACGCCGTTCACATCTGGCAGAAGTTTGATGCCGGCCATGCAGACGGTCCACCCTTCGTAATGACCTTAGGCAATTTATGGGGATGTGGCTCGTTCTGGCATAGCGTGACGTATAGGGTCTGGCGTATTGACACGGCGAGCCCGAAGCTCCTGATTGATCGCACAGAAGGAGCTTACATGCGTACCGCCGCATTCATCATCGGTAGCATCGGTCAGGAATACGACGAAAAATCGGTGGACGTACTGATTGAGTTCACGGAGGGAAATATCGACGTCGGAGTACACAATCGCGAAGCGATACGCCATTTCCTGATTGACGGCGACCGCGTCGCGCGCGTGGACCCCGTCGCACTCAGTCCGCGCGATTTTGTGGACGAGTGGCTGACGCGTCCCTGGGAAGAAAGCAAGAGATGGTCCGCGTCTCCGGACCTAAAGCAATGGTTTGCCAGGCTGCAGTCCGACAGGGGCGGCAGCCGTTTCGATGAGACTTTGCATTGTGCGACGCCCGATCTCTGGGAGGTCACGCTCACGCACTACGGTGAGCAAAAGGGTCCGGCGGGGTTTCCCGACCACTTTTTCCTCGTCCGCTGGCGGCCGCCGTACCACTTCACGATGGTCGATGTCAGCACCACGCCGTGGCCTCGCTGTACCGAAAAAGACCCCGACGCCGATGCCTGGCGGACCCTATTCGCGACGCAGGATTGGAGATGATTTCGGCGTCCGGACGCGTGACCGCCGTCGCCGGCCAGCCTTCGCGTTCGGCATCGTGCCGCCCAGCGCGATCAGGCGGCGCGCCGCATCCCGCTGTCGAGCCCCGACGCTTTACCGCGCCGGGATCGTGTCTTCCGACGTGAACGGTGAGGCCGGGAGTCCGTCAGCATTAAACAGATTGATGACCGGCGCGTTCGCCCAGCCGTAGCGTACATACTTCGGATCGGCGACCGTGGCGCTGCTGACCACCACGGTGTTGCCGTCGATGCGCGCCGATGCCTCTACGAAGCGGCCGTCGCTACCGGCGATCTCGAAGCCTTCGAGCGCGTCGCCATTAGCGGTCAGGCCGCCGGCATGATCGAACCAGACGCGGAGTCCTTCGCTTTCGTGTGTCGCCTGGCGAAACAGTGGGCCTGAGTATTCGATCTTCTCGCTATATGCGAGAGCTCGCGCGGCGAGTGCCAGACGCGCGCCCACGGTCTGCTTGTCGGCGGGATGCACATTGTCGGGATCGCCAATGTCGGTGGTCACGACCATCGCGGTATTCGTTACCGAGAGCGTGCGGCGCTGCGCCTCGCGGATGACCGCCCATACCTCGCTTTCATTCGATTTGAAGTTGGCGATCTGCACGAAGAGGAATGGGAAATCACCCTCGTGCCATTGCATGCGCCAGTCGGCGATGAGCGCCGGAAAAACCTTGGCGTACATGGGGGCGAACGCCAGGCGGCTGTTCGACTCGCCCTGGTACCAGATCACGCCCTTGATGGCGTACGGAGTGGCAGGAGCGACCATTCCATTGAAAAGCCACGCCGGGGCCCATGACGCGGGGTCGGGACGCCACGGGTGGGGCGGCGGCGTTTTGCCGGCCTTGCGAGCGGCTTCGTCCTCGCGGCGCTCCGCCATCGCGATGGCCGCGCCGTCGGCTTGCGACTGCATCATCTGCGCGCGCGTGGCGAAGACGGGCATCAGGGCCGCGTCGGTGGAAATGGTTTGCAGGCTGATCCATGCTTCCCCCGGCGTGCCGCCCCAGGTGGCGTCGATGAGTCCGACGGGCACATGCTCGCGGGCATTCACTTCGCGCCCGAAGAAGTAAGCCGCGGCCGAAAAGTTCGGCACGGTCTCGGGAGTACAAACGGTCCACGAGGCATCGACGTTGCGCTGCGGGAAGTCGACGGCCTTCTTGGGGAAATTGATGAGGCGAATCTGCGACTGCGTCGCGTGGGCGATCTCTTCGGCGGAGTTCTTGAGAGGCGCGCCGCCGAATCCCTTGAGCGGCATCTCCATATTCGACTGGCCGGAGGCGAACCAGACGTCGCCGATCAGGACGTCGTCTAGCACGATTTTGTTGTTGGCGCTCACGGTGAGGCTGTATGGTCCGCCGGCTGGTTCGGGAGGCAGGTAGACGCTCCACGTGCCCATGCTGCTGCCGGTGGCCGAGCGGGACACTCCATGCAGTTCGACGGCGATCTTCTCGCCGGCGTCGGACCAGCCCCAAACATGGATGGGCCGGTCGCGCTGCAGCACCATGTGGCTGCTGAGCAGGCCCGGGAGTTTTACTTCGCAGTTCGCGACGGGTGCTCCGCAGACGCACAAAAGGGCGGCGGCAAGCATGCGAACCGGTGTGTGAATACGCATAGGTACATTTTGACGCAAAGCGCGGGTGGCGATGCTATGATCGTCGGCAGAATGCAACACAATCCGGGATTTCTGAAACTGGTAGAAGACGCCAAGACGCGCGTGCGGCAGATCGATATCGAGGGCTACAAGAAGATGGTGGCCGGGGGCGAGACACACGTGCTGGTGGACACTCGCGAGGACAACGAGTGGGACAAGAGCCACGTGCAAGGCGCGGCGCACTTGAGCCGCGGAATTATCGAGCGCGATATCGAGACGCAGTACCCGGAAAAGAACACGCCGCTGGTTCTATACTGCGGCGGCGGATTCCGGTCGGCGCTGGTGGCCGACAACCTTCAAAAAATGGGCTATACGAACGCCATCTCGCTCGATGGCGGATGGCGGGCGCTGAAAGACTCGGGCTTGCCGCTGGCCTGAACGGCCTACTGTGGGCGCCGAAAGCCTTGGCGGCGCGCTCCTGTTGTTCGGCCGGCGTCAGATCTTCCTTGCGTGTGGCAATGGCCCAGCTGATTCCGAACGGATCGCGTACGTGCCCGTAACGGTCGCCCCAGAACTGATCGGCGATCGGCATAGTGACTTCGCATCCCGCGGCGACGGCGGCCGCCCAGGTCGCGTCGGCATCGGGAACATAGAGGTTGAGATGAAACGGCAGTCGGGCTTGCGCGAGGGGCGGCAAGCCGAATTCAACTCCAAAGTCGTCACTGAACATCAGGATGGAATCGCCGATGCGGACCTGCGCATGCATCAGTTTGCCGCCGGGACCGGGCGATCGGGAGATCTCTTCGGCGCCGAAGGCGTTCTTCAGAAAGTCGATGTACTTGGCCGCGCCTGAGACTGCCAGGTGGGCCGTTAACGAGTGAAAACCCGACGGAATGGGGGATATCGCTTTCGCCATCGGCATAGCATAGCAAGGGGAGAAGGCGGGTTTCCAACCCGCGGGCAAGCTGAAGCATGCCCCACGTCTACGCGGCGCGGGAACTTTCGCGAACTTCCACGATTACCGAAGTGGTGATGGCGGGATTGGTAGGAGGTGCGAATTCCAGGCACATGCCGCGGCCGATGTAGCGCTCTTTGAGCATCGAGCCGCCCCAGGTGGACCCGTGGATATTGACCAGGACGGGTTTCGGGCAGAAGACCGGGTGTCCCGAAATCAGCGCCTGCCCGGAGCCTCGATACTCGATAGTGTAGGAGCGATTCTGCGTCAGCACCTCGAGCACGGTTCCCGGCACGACGTCCCGCAGGTGCACGCCACCCTCGATCTCCGATTGCACGATGTGCTCGTTGATCGCGTCGCACAGGTGCGGACTGGGGACGAAATAGCGCGGATTTTCGAAAATTCCCGTCACTGCTATACCTTATCGGCTGCTTCAGCCAATTTTACTATATGGCCATTTTGCCACACCGGCGACGGCTCTGGAAAGCGGCTGGCAGCGGTGTTTGTGGAGCCGGCCGCGATTTTTTGCGGGTAGTGCGAGAAAGCTACTACCTGTGGTCGTATATGATACATTTATTTAATTCACAAAAAAGCGTCACGGGGGTTGGAGAGGACAAGTCTATGCGTATAACGTGTTGGTCCCATGGCAGGTCTAAAGCATTGATTTTAGGGATGGTCTGCATGGGCTTTTCAGGGCTGTCGATGGCCCAAGGCGGGCGAGGTGGCACTCCCGCTACCCCGCCAATCAACCAAAGCAAGAATCCGATGCTGCAGCGCTTCGAATTCCGCTCTATCGGACCGGCGGTGATGATGGGCCGCGTGGACGATATCGTGGGTTCAGAGCAGGATCCCATGACCATGTACATCGGTTTCGCGACCGGGGGGTTATGGCGAACCACGGATGGCGGAATTCACTGGAAGTCGATGTTCGACGAGATGGCGAATGAGTCCGTCGGGTCAGTGGCGATCGCTCCTTCCGATAAGAACGTGGTCTATGTAGGCAAAGGCGAAGGCAACAGCCGCCAAAGTTCGTCGATCGGCGACGGCGTGTGGGGCACCACTGACGGCGGCGACCACTGGAATTACCTCGGTCTGAAGGAAACGCAGTCTATTCAACGTGTGGTGGCGGACCCGAAGGACCCCAAGATCTGCTTCGTGGCGGCAGGGGGGCATTTGTTCGGACCGAATAAAGAGCGCGGCCTGTATCGCACTCAAGATGGCGGAAAGACCTGGAAGCTGGTCAAATATATCGACGATGACACCGGCTTTACCGACGTGGCTATCGACCCTTCGAACGGCAAGATCATTTATGCGGCCTCATACATGCGCCGGCGTACGTGGTGGGGATTCAACGGCGGCGGAGCGAATAGCGCCGTTTGGAAATCGACCGATGGCGGCGATACCTGGACCAAAGTGGATGGGCCGGGTTGGCCGCATCCCAAAGACGGGATCTACGGACGCATCGCGCTTTCCATTTTCCGCGCGAAGCCCTCGACGATTTTTGCGCAGGTGGAAGCGGGAGCGAGCGGCGGTACGGGCGCGGGCACGGCGGCTGACGGCGGACCGCAGCGCGGCCGCGGCGGCGCGGCGGCGGCAGCCACGAGTGAATCGGGCGGTGGTGAAGGCGGTCCGGCGGCAGCCAACGCGGCAGGTGGACGTGGCGGCGGGGCCGGCCAAGGAAGCTGCACGCCGGCGGCCGGAAGCAATCTCGACTTCGGCGGCGGTGGGCGCGGCGACCGTGCTCCCATGCCTCCCAATCCCGATGCCAGCGGTATCTTCCGCTCCGACGATAGCGGCAAAACGTGGAATTTCGTCAGCAACTGCGACGATCGGCCAATGTATTTCAGCCAGATCCGCGTGGATCCCGTCGATGTGAATAAGATTCTCACGGGTGGTAATCCCGGACGCATCTCTCATGACGGCGGCAAGACCTGGACGAACATGGCCGGTTCGCACACCGACTACCACGCCATTTGGATCAATCCGAAAGATCCGCGGCAAGTGTGGATCGGGCACGATGGCGGGTTCGATAGCAGCAACGACGGCGGCGTCAGCTGGGATTACCACAACGACATCGCCGTGGGGCAGTTCTATCAGGTATCGGCCGACATGCGCCGGCCTTATTGGGTCTGCGGCGGCTTGCAGGATAACAATGCATGGTGCGGTCCCAGCGCGCTGCGCTCCAACGGCGGCGGCGGCGGTGGTGGCGGCGCCGGGAGCGGTTACAACGGTGGTCCGGTGAACAGCGACTGGTACACCGTGGCCGGCGGCGACGGCTTTTACACCCGCCAGGATCCGACGGACTGGGCGATTGTGTACGGCGAATCGCAAGACGGCAACATGACCCGGCACGATCTGCGCAACGGCACGCAGAAGAGCATCCGGCCGACGGCTGGACGCGGCGGCCAGACCGCGCAGACCGCCAATGAAGTCAATCGCGCCAATGCCCAGGCCAATACCCCGCAGGCGGAAGTTCCGGCTCCCGAAGCTGCGGCTGGCCGCGGCGGCGGTGGAGGACGCGGAGGGCCGCCCAACGTGATCAATGCGCCTCCCAACGTGGAGGCTTTCCGCTTCTACTGGAACGCGCCCATCGAGGTCTCACCCCACAATCCGGCCAAGCTCTATATGGCGGCGCAGTATTTCTTCAAGTCGACCGACCGCGGCGACTCCTGGTGGATGAATCCCACCGACCTGAGCAAGAACGTGCCGCGCTGGGCTCCCGAGCAGGCCATCATGGGTGTCTCGGGCGAAAAGCCGATGGCGGAAAAGCATGACGGTTATGCCGCCAGTTCGCTGTCGACACAGATTCGCGAATCTCCGTCGCGGCCCGGCATCATCTGGATCGGCACCGACGACGGTAATCTGCAGGTGAGCAAGGATGACGGCGATACCTTTACTAACGTCATCGGCAACATTCACGGCAGCTTCATCGCGCCCCATGGGTACGTGCAGATTTCGCGCATCGAGCCGTCCCATTTCGACCCCGGCACGGCGTACGTCGCTCTGGATGCCCATCGCTACGACGATTGGCGCCCCTACCTGTTCAAGACCACCGACTACGGGCTGTCGTGGACCGACGTCACGGGGAACCTGCCGGTGGAAGGCAATATCGCAGCACTCCGCGAGGACTACGACAATCCGAACCTGCTCTTCGTGGGCACGGAATTCGGCCTGTACGTCACGCTCGACGGCTGCAAGAGCTTCGAGAAGTTCATGAATAACATGCCCAACGTGCGCGTGGACGATATCCTGATACATCCGCGCGACCGGGACCTGATCGTGGCGACGCACGGGCGCTCTTTCTGGATCATGGACGACATCACGCCTCTCGAGCAAATGAAACCGATCGACGATTCAACCAGCCTGGTGCTGTTCAATCCGCGGCCGGCGGTGGAATGGAAGACCGATTCGTCGCAGTCCCGTTCGGTGGCGAATCGCGATTTCAAGGGGCAGAATCCGCAGGGCGGCACCGCGATCCGCGTTTGGGCGAAGACCGATATCCCGGGCGCCAAGATCGAGTTCCTGCAAAACAATAACGTGGTCAGCGTCATCGAACCGTGCTCGGATACTCTGCGGGTGGGCTGCGTGGATATCAAAGCGGGCATGAATTCCTTCCAATGGAACATGCAGAAGCCGGCTCCGGCGGGACGCGGCGGACGGAACGGCGCTGGCGGTAATGCGGCGGCCGGCGGTACCGCTGCCGGTGGGGCCGGGCGTGGCGCAGGCACGCCGGAAGCGCCTCCGCTGCAGTTTGCCGGGCGCGGCGGGCAGGCCACCGGCCGGGTTCCGTTCGTCGCCGGTGGACGCGGCGGCGGTGGTGGAGGATTCGGCGGCGGCGCGGTCAGTGGCGGTCCGGTGGAACCGGGCAGCTATATGGTCCGCCTGACTGTCGGCGACAAGACGTTCACGTCTTCGGTGCAGGTGCTCGAAGACATCTGGATGCGGCCCCAGTAGACCGCATTCCGCAGGAGGGAAATCGGCCCGGGGCGCGCAATCGCTCCGGGCTTTTTTATGGCAAACGTACAGATTTTCGGAGTGAAAAACTCATCGGCTACGCGGGCGGCGGAGCGATTTTTCAAAGAGCGCCGCGCCGCGATCCAGATGATCGATCTCAAAAAGAAAGCCATTGCCGCGGGGGAAATCAAGCGGTTCGTCGATCGCTTCGGCTGGAACGGGCTGCTCGATACCGAGGGGAAGGCTTACATCGACAGCGGGCTGAAGTATTTGAAGCTCTCGGAGGGGGAGCTGATGCAGCGCATCGAGCGGGAGCCTTCGTTATTGCGGCTCCCGCTGGTGCGCGGGGGCAAACTGGTGAGCGTCGGGCAGGACGAAGAGTCGTGGAAGGCGATGCTAGCGGCGGGGTAGCTCGCGAGCTTCGCTGGCTTCTGGAGTTTGGCCTTTTTTGTGGGACATGCTTCAGCTTGTCAGGCGAGAGCCTGCCCAGTCTCTGCTTCCATGAGCACGGCGCTATCGTAGAGGCATGGATGCACGCCAGTGGAGCAGGGCGGCGTGGGCGCTGGCGCTGCTCTTCGGCAGTTTGCCGCTCGCCGGCCGACTCGTGCTCGGCAGTTGGGAATTCATTAGCGCCGGGGAGATCGCGTGCCTCCTGCTGTTGGCCGGCACGTATTTCCACGTGCGCAGCCGGCGATTCTCCACCAAGCCCGATCCCGCGACCTTGCTCGATCAGGCCAATCGCCTGGCCGCGAACGGACGGCCCGATCGCGCCCTCGCGGTGTTGACCAGGACCATCCGCCAGAGCCCCAAATTGTGGCAGGCATACCAGTATCGCGGCGAGCTCCGCCTTCGCCTGGGCGACCGCTCGCTAGCGGCACAGGACTTCTCCGACGCCATCCGGCTGGCTCCCGATGAGCCGCATTTACACTTGCTACTGGACGAATGCTCAAAAAACTCTTGACGTCCGCGGGTATTTTCTCTAGTATGTAGAAATCATGGCGAAGGGCGAGGCACTCGGGGAATTCGAATACCTGGTGATACTGGCTGTGGTGCGATTGGGCGCCAACGCCTATGGGATGCGCGTACGCCAGGAAATCGCCGAACGCACCGGCCGGGATGTCACCATCGGGGCGGTCTACGCCACGTTAGAGAGGCTCACGGACAAGGGACTTCTGGCGGCATCGATGAGCGACCCCACGCCGGAACGCGGAGGACGGGCCAAACGGTCGTTCACTCTGACGAGAGCCGGAATGGAGGCCGCCAATCGCGCGCGGCAGGACCTGGTGAATATGCTCGACGGCCTGCGCTTTCCGTTGCCGGGGAGGACGCCATGAAGCCGCCAGGTTGGGCGCAATTGGTTCTTTGGGCTGTAGCCGGCGAGAACGAAGCCGAATTCGTGATGGGCGATCTCCACGAGGAATTCCTGCTGCTCTGCGCGGATCGAGGGCGCTCGGCGGGCTCCCGCTGGTATGTCCGTCAGGTGTTCCGCTCCGCCGCGACACTCCTGGGATTACGCTTCCGTTCGGGCGAAGCGGCTCACTTGCTGGCGGCCGCGCTCGTCGCCGTGGCGATGCCGCTCCTGCTGCTCGATCGGCTCTGGAGCTTCGTGTATTCGCATATACCGCTGAAGGATGGGCTCGATCGCGCGCCAGGTTTCTGGGCGGCGAACGTGGTGTGTGTATGCGCCTGCGCGGCGCTCTGCGGATCTCTGGCGCACAGTCTTCCGCGCGCCGCCGGAGTGGCGTTGGCGGCGGCAGTGGGGGCCGCGTGTGCCTTGTGGTGCAGTACCGCGACTGCGCCGGTCTTTTATGCGGGCCTGGCGATTCTCGCGGGGCCTGCAAGTTCGATGGCTGTCTTTGCTTGGAGGAGATCGCGATGAAATGGGTGAAACGGATTGCAATCGTTTTCGCGGTGTTGCTGATCGTACCGGCGGTGGCGCTGCTGATTATGGGACATCGCAAGAACGCGGGCGTAGCGCAAGTGGCCGCGGAGATCAATGCCCCGCCCGACCAGGTTTGGACCTGGATCGACGACGGCGACAAGCTCAAACAGTGGGTGAGCTGGATGGTGGAAGTGAAGTATCCCGATCCGCAGAAAACCATCGGCGTCGGGGCCAGCCGTGTTCTGGTAATGAAGGACGCGAATAACGGCGGAATGCTGATGCAGATTGTCAGCAAGTACAGCGAGTATGCGCCACCCAGCCGGATGACCGTCGTAGTGAGCGATACCCAAGGTTTGTTTACCGGCGGCGAGACTTATCTGCTCACCGATTTAGGCAACGGCCGCACACGCCTGGAGGTTCGGGGGCACTTCCACTATTCACAGTGGTTCGCCAATTTCATGGAGCCGCTCATCACTCCGCAGGCGGAGAAAAAGATGGCGATGGATATGGCTCACCTGAAGAGACTGGCGGAAACGCAGGCGGAGTCTCGATAAGAGTGAAAGGACATGCATCAGCTTGTCCTGCTTCCTCAATGCACGGTCGGGTACTTGATGCCGAGCTGTTCCAAGTAGGTATCGTACTTACTGGGATCGTAGTAATACTTCTTCATCTCGGGACGGTACTTGTCCATCGTCCCTTTATTCATCCAGATGGCCGGCTTGTCGTCCGGACGCAGGAAACTCTTGTACTTCATGTCCTTCGTCTGAACGTTATTGAAGTAATCCCACGCTTTGGCCACCAGTTCCGGATGGACCAAAATATCGATCATCGTCATGGCCTGCACCTTGGCGCCGGCAACCACACCTTTGTGCGCGATCGGCGTTGCCATGGAAATTCCGTTGGCCCAGTTGTGGCCCGGACCGCCGGGCATATTCGACGGGAACCGCAGCGTGATGGTAGGCACGTTCCAACTCACGTCGCCGATATCGTCGCTGCCGCCGCCGGTGGGTTGCGGACCCATGCCCTCGCCGCCCATGTCATCGCCGCCACGAGCTTGCTGTTGCGGCGCACGGAACGGCGTGATGTGCGTCGCTAGTCCGTTGACCCGCTGCTTCAGCTCGGTCTGCATACCCTTGGCGAGTTTCTGATCGTCATCGCTCCACTGCGGCAGCCCCACCTTGTCGATGTTCTCCTGCATATCCTCGGCGATGGGGCGATTGAAGTACCCCGGCCACGCGCTGCCCAGAAGGCGCGAGGTGTACGTCGTATCGGTCATGAGAGTCGCGGCCTTGGCCATGTTGTCGCCGATGTGCCACATGTCCATGATGTGGTCGTAATCGGCCTCGCGGAAGTAATACCAGACGGCTGCCGTGGGCGGCACGACGTTGGGCTGATCGCCGCCGTCGGTGATGACTCGATGCGAGCGCTGCGCCAGGCGCAGGTGCTCGCGGCGGAAGTCCCAGCCCACGTCCATGAGCTCCACGGCGTCGAGAGCGCTCCTGCCGCGCCAGGGAGCGGCGGCGGCGTGGGCGCTCTCGCCCTTGAACATATACTCCACGCTCACCAGGCCGTTCTGATTGAGCGACGGCCCCCAGGAGACGCCAAAGTTCGCCGCCACGTGCGTGAACAGGCAGACGTCCACGTCTTTGAACATGCCGGCGCGCACATAATACGCCTTCGTGCCGACCAGTTCCTCGGCGACGCCCGGCCATAGCCGGATGGTGCCCTGGAGGTGCTCCCGCTCCATCACCTTCTTTACCGCCAGCGCCGCGATAATGTTGAGCGGCACGCCGGAATTGTGGCCTTCGCCGTGGCCCGGAGCGCCTTCCACAATCGGGTCGTGATAACCCACGCCCGGCTTCTGCGACGCCTGCGGGATGTCGTCGATATCGCTGCCCAAAGAGATCACCGGCTTACCCGATCCCCAACTCGCCACCCAGGCGGTGGGAATGCCGGCGTAGTTTCGCTCGATGGAGAAACCCTCTTTTTCGAGGATGCCGGTGAGGTATTTCGTGGTTTCGAATTCCTGAAAACCGAGCTCGCCGAAGCTGAAGACGCTGTCCACCATGACTTGCGCCTGCTTCTTCATGGAGTCGATCTGGCCCACCAGGTCGGCCTTCATGGAGGCCTCTTTTTCGGCAGAGACTCTGGGCTGGGCGAAGATCGGAACCGCCGCGGCCAGGAGCAGAAGGAGTTTTCGCATTGAGCTAGTGTACACAATCGGCGGTACAGCGTGGATTGTGAGGCAACTGCCTGGCCGAGTCTCCGAGCTCTGACGCCGCCCCGCATTTTCAGTGGACCGTGGAAATGGCGGGAGCCACTTTCGCGTCCGGGACCATTCTCTTACGTTACGGTCGCGGCTCGATATCGACACACTGCGTCTTTCCGAGCCGCGGCCGTTAGGGAGTCGGGTTGCCGGCTCAACGCAGATTCCACGGCATCAGGAGTTCGGAGTCTCGCCACGCTTCGAGGCAAAGCATAATTGGACACGGATGGACACGGATTCACACGGATAAGAAAGAGCTTTGTTTTATCCGTGTCCATCCGTGGCCAAATTTGCTTCTTGAGAAGCTGGGAGCGGCTCGGTGGCCAATGCCTCGAAGACAATCCGCCATCGCTCTCGGTACATTATTAGAGATGCGCGCACTCGCACTCCTTCTGCTTTCCGCGGCCGCCAATGCCGCCACGCCCTGCACCGCCGCAACGGCCGATTGTACGGAATTCGTCACCCTCGGCGAGGGACCAGCCCGCACCATGGTCTACCGCACTCATCCGCTGACCGTAAAGAACGAAAAGATCACGCGGGCGCTGATCGTCATTCACGGAACCAATCGCGATGCCGACAATTATTTCCGCTCCACGCTGGCGGCGGCCTTCCTGGCGGGCGCGCTGGACGACACCGAGCTGATCGTGCCGCACATCGCATCCGCTGCCGGCAGTTGCAAAGACCCGCTGGCGCCCAACGAGGTGAGCTGGAACTGCGCTTCCTGGCGGACCGGGGGAGCTTCCATGGCGGACGACAAACTGACGACGTTCGATATGGCGGACGACATTCTGCGCCAGCTCGCCCGCAAAGACGCGTTTCCCAATCTGAAGGTGATTGTAGTGGCCGGACACTCAGCCGGCGGCCAATTCGTGAACCGCTACGAAATGTCCAACAAGGTGCACGAGACTCTGGGCGTGCCGGTGAAGTATGTCGTCGCGAACCCTTCGAGCTACGCGTGGATCGATGACACGCGTCCGGCCACCGCGCCCGATCCCTGCCCGAATTACGATCGCTGGCCGTATGGATTTCAGAGCCGTTCGGGCTACGCGGGACGTATCGGCGATGAGGACCTGAAGAAGCAGCTCGCCTCGCGGCCGACGACGTACCTGCTCGGTGAAATCGATATCCTGCCGCTGGGAGGCTTCGATTCTTCCTGCTCCGCCATGCGGCAGGGGCCCACGCGGCTGGCGCGCGGCCAGGCATTCGGCAAATATGTGGATGAGCAATTGGGAGCCAGGCACGATATTGTGGTGGTCCAGCTGTGCGGGCACAACGCGCGCTGCATGTTCACCGCGGATAGCGCTCTGCCGCTGCTATTTCCGAAGCAGTAAAACCGTTACTTGCCGACGCGCGCCTTCTGCATCTGCTCATTCAGCGCTTTGAGCAACTCGGGAGCGTTCATCTGAGCCAGCTTGTCGCGCGTGGCGATGCTTTCCTCCTTGCGCTTGAGCTTGAGGTAGGTGAGCGCCAGATTGTATACTGCGGTGGCGTCGGCCGGATTCAGCTCCACTGCCTTGAGCTGATTCGCCAGCGCATCTTCATACTTTCCCTGGGAGAGCAGCAGCAGGCCGAAGCTGTTGTACGCCCATGACAGGCCCGCAGGCGGCTTGGGCGGCATCCGGCTGAAGCCGCGATTGAAATAATCGAGAGCAGCGGCGGCATCGCCCTTGCGGCGAAACAGATTCGCCAGCAGCAGGTAACCCTCGTAGTCCTCCGGATAGAGCCCGACGTACTCGTTCATCAGGTCGAAGGCTCGCGGCAGGCGATCCAGGGAATCGTTGTTGGTGTAGAGGGTCACCAACTCGAAGCGAACGTCGCGGTCGTTTTCGTTGGCGGCTTCGGCGCGCTCCAGATAGTCGGCCGCGGCGGCATCGTTATTGTGCTTCATGGCATCTTCGCCCAGCAGTCGCAGCAACATGATGTTCTTGGGTTCGCCGGGCAGCAGTTCGGTAGCGTACCGGACCGCGTCGTCCATGCGATCGGTCTTCACCGCCACCTGCAGCAGCATCGTCTTGATCTCACGATTGTCCAGGTCGGCCGCCAGCACGGCTTCGAGAGCTTTGCGCGCATTGGTCATATCGCCGGTGCGGAAATAGAGCCGCGCGAGGCGCGTCCTCATGGCGGCGGTGGCGTTGGGCGAAGCGCAGGCGCGGGCGTAATACTGGATCGCCTCCGGAAGATTGCTTTCGCGTTCGGCGATCTGGCCTACGCGATCGCTGATATCGAAAAGTTCCGGTCTGGCTTTCAGGACCACGATGTATTGCTCCTTGGCCTCTTTCTCGCGCTTGGCCTGGTAGAGGAGGTCGGCGAGCGAGATGCGCGCCGGGAAATTGCCGGCGGCGTGCACCAGCACCGCACGGTAGTATTGCTCGGCCCGGGCTGTGTCGCCGGCGTGTCCGAATGCCTGCACCATCCAACCGGTGACCTCTTCGTCTTGCGCATGCTCCACGGAATCGTACTCCAAAAGCTGGATGGCGTCGTTCCATTTGGCGGCCTTGACGTAGCAACTCGCCAGCACTTTGGTAAGCGCCCAATCGCCGGGCCGCAGCCGTGTGGCGTGCAAGAGGTAAGGAGTCGCGACGTCCGCATGTCCCAGTTGCAATTGCGCGCGCCCCACGCCGGCATTTGCCGCGGCGCTGTCGGGCGCCGACTCGAGCACTTTCTCATACTGGTCCGCGGCCACCTGCCACTGGGAACTTGCAAGAGCGATTTCCGCGAGGCCGGCCGTGGCGCCGATGTCACCGGGCTGCGCCGCCAAGACCGCGCGATACAGAGGGGTCGATTGCTCCGGCCTTCCCGATTTAGCATATGCTTCGGCCAGGGCGTCTTGAACGGCGAGGCTCGCCGGCTGCCGCTTGCGCATTTCTTCCAGCATCGCGACGGCCTGCTGCGCATGGCCCGCGCCTTCGGCCGCACGCGCCAAGAGGATCGTGACTTGTTCGTCGCCGGGCGCGGCCTGGCCGTAACGCTGGAGCGCGGATTGGGCCTTGGGGAAATCGCCCATGTCCAGGTAGCATCGCCCCATCAGGAGTGAGGCGCGCGGCGTTTGCGAAGGTGTCAAGAGGCGCACCGCCTCGGGACAATTGCCGGCGCGGTAGGCTTCCACGCCCTGACTAAAGGCCGGATCGGGAGCCGAGGTCTGCGCGCGAACCGCCGCGCATATCGCCACGAGCAAGGAAGCTTTCAGCGAAGAATTGGGCCCCACAGGTCAATGATCGCGCATTTGCGGCGGTCTTTGCTGGCGGGCGAGCGAATCGGATTCGGGCTTTTGGACGCTCCGGGGAATCAGACTGAACCCAGCCTCGCAAAAACAAATTTGACCACGGATGGACACGGATGCACACGGATAAAACCAAACGTTTCCTTATCCGTGTCCATCCGCGTGAATCCGTGGCCTACAATGTCTTGTCTCGAAGCGACTGCGAGGCTCCACTACCCAGGACGTCTGAGGCTGACTCTGCGCGCCGCCGCTCCGGTACGCTATCTTAGCGACATGGCCTTGTTCCGCATTTCTTCCGTGATCCTTCTGTCCGCTCTGAGTCTCAACGCTCAGGAGCCTAAACCCACGCCTCCGCCGACGCCTGCCGCCGATGCGAAAACTACCGACAAGGAGCCGCCACTTCCCGCCGAAGCGCACGTCGCGCAGACCATCCAGCTTGACGGCAAGCCTCTGCACTACACCGCGACGGTGGGAACCCTGCCGGTGTACGACAAGGACGGCAAGAAAAGCGGCGAGGTGGTCTACACCGCATACACGATGGAAGGTGAGTCGCGCCCCGTGACCTTTGCCCTGAACGGCGGACCGGGGGCCGCATCCGTGTATCTCAATCTCGGCGCCATCGGTCCCAAGCACGTACGATTTGGCGACGAGGGCGACAGCCCGTCCGACCCGGCGACGCTGCTCGACAATCCCGGCACCTGGCTCGATTTCACGGATCTTGTGTTCATCGACCCGATCGGCACGGGATTCAGCCGCTCGCTGGTATCGGTCGAGGAGACGAAGAAGCAGTTTTACTCCACGGAAAATGACATTCACTACCTCTCGCGCAGCATCTACGACTGGCTGGTGAAGAACGGGCGCATGAGCTCGCGGAAATACTTTGTGGGCGAGAGCTACGGCGGATATCGCGGGCCGCGGATTACGCACTATCTGCAATCGACGCTGGGTGTGGCGATGAACGGCGTGGTGTTGGTCTCGCCGTATCTGAATCCCACACTTGACGAGAACGGCGACGTCTCGCCGATGCCGTGGCTTTTGACGCTCCCCTCGATCACGGCGGCGCATCTGGAGCGTAATCACAAGCTGACGGCGGAAACGATGGCGCCGGTGATCGCATACACGCGCGGCGAATATGTGACCGACCTGCTGAAGGGCCGCTCCGATGCCGCGGCGACGACACGGATCGTGAAACACGTGACCGAGTTGACCGGCTTGGAAGAGGAATTCGTCCAGAGGGCGGGCGGACGGCTGGAAATCGGCGCCTATTTGCGCGAGGTCTTCCGCGAGCAGGGCAAACTCAGCAGCGTGTACGATTCCAACGTGACCTCGTTCGATCCGTTCCCGTACGCGCCCACGCAGCGCAGCAACGACCCCCTTCTGGAGAGCATCATCGCGCCCACCACAACGGCGATGGTCGACTTCGTCACACGCGTAGTGGGCTGGAAGACCGACGCCCGTTACAACGCCCTGAGTTACGAAGTGGGCAGCCAGTGGGACTTCGACAGCCGCGGGCTGCGCGGCGGCGCGGTGGACGACCTGCGGCAGGCGGTGGCCGCCGACCCGAAACTGCGCGTGCTGATCGCTCACGGCTGGAACGATCTTTCGTGCCCCTTCATGGGCTCGATCCTGACCGTGGATCAGATGCCGGTGATGGGCGACGCCACACGCGTCGCTGTCCACGAGTACGCCGGCGGGCACATGTTCTACAGTCGTGCGGACAGCCAGGGGCAACTGCGCAAGAACGTGCAGGAGATGTTCGCCAAGCACTGAGGACGACGAGTACTCCCCACGGTAAGAATGATGGTATAACAGTGGGTAGTACCATGAAAACGGCGATCTCCATTGACGATGAGCTTTTGCACGAGGTGGATAAGACGGCGCGATCGATGGGATTGAGCCGCAGCCGCCTCTTCGCGATAGCTGCGGACGACTTTCTGAAACGGCAACGGGGAGAAGAGATGCTGCGCCGGTTGAACGAAGTCTACTCAGGCCCGTTGGAACCGGCGGAAAAACGCTTGTTGAAGGGCTTCAAGACCAAGTTCAGCCGCACGGTCACGGAACCCTGGTGAGCGAGATTCGCCAGGGACAAGTCTACTGGCTTGATTTTGGGCCGGCGAGGGGCTCCGCACCCGCAGAGCGGCACCCTTGCGTGGTCGTCCAGAACGACATTTTCAATAGGAGCGCTATTGGGACGAGCGTTGTGTGCCTGATTACATCGAGTCTGGGCAGGGCGAATGCTCCTGGCAACGTCCTACTGAAGAAGGGCGAGGCCAACCTGCCGAGAGCTAGCGTCGTGAACATATCGCAGGTGCTGACTGTCGACAAGGCGGAGCTCGTGGAATACGTCGGAAAGCTCAGCGGCGCCGCAGCGGGCGCCGTGCGCGACGGATTGCAACTGCTGTTCGATCGGCTGTGACCCGGCACCCGCGAAAGTAACCGAATGCCAAACCCAAAGGTCAGTACCGAATCCTACCGAGAGAGGCTTCTCGATGCTCTGAAAAATCCCGAGGAGGCCGCGCACTATCTCGACGCCTGTCTGGAAGACGGCGACAGTCGGGTGTTTCTCCTGGCCATCCGCGATGTTGCCGAGGCCCGCGGCGGTATTCGATAGGGAGAGCCTCCGGCCTATCTCGTCCCCAAGGAATGTCCCGCCGCCCTCTCGTACTCCGCGTTAAACTCGCAGCCGATCAACGCGATCACGGCCATCAGGTACATCCAGACCAGCAGCGCGATGCCCGCGCCTACCGACCCGTACATCACGTTGTAGTGGCCGATATTGCGGACATACCATGCGAACCCCGCCGTGGCGATCAACCAGAAAATCGTCGCCAGCACGGCGCCCGGCCAGACATAGCGCCAGCGCTGCCGCCGATACGGGCCGAACCAATACAAGGTGCAGGTGACCGAGACAGTGGTGAGGAAGGCCAGCAGATATCGCGCCCCGCGACTCGCTGCACGCATGAGCCCCGAAAGCGGCGACAATATCGGGTCCACCTTCAGCCACGCGAGCATGGTGCTCTCTACCTGCGCGCCGAAAATCACCAGCGCGGTAGCGCACACCAGCGGAAAAGCGGCCAGCAGCACCAGCGCGATGGCCACACCTTGCGTTTGCAGAAAGCCGCGGCCGCGCGGTACGCGGTAGATGTTCTCGAACCCCTCCATCAGGCTTTTGATCACTCCCGAGGCGGCCCAGACCGAGATAATAAATGCCACGATGAGCAGCGAGATGGGACGGGCGCCGGTGACGCGGAACTGCTGCATGACCAGATCTTCGCTGCCCGGCGGGACGATCTGATCGAGCGTCTCCTCCAGGAATTTCGACACAAACTCGGCGCGCGTCTGCACCAGAATGGTCGCCGCGGACGCCAGCACCGGGAAGAACGAAAGCAGCGCGGAATACGCGGCGCCCTTGGCGATCCCCAGACATCCGTCGTCGAAAGCCGCGACCGTACTGCGGCGGAGGAGCCAGGCAAGATTCCGCGGGGTCAGGCGCACGGCCGCGGCTCACCCCAGGATCTGGGCAAGATGGTGCTCCATGTGATCCACATAGCTCGACATCACCTCCGAGAGCGGCACCGGGGCGCTGCCCCCGATGGCGCACGGCACTGTCAACGGCGCTTCCGGCACGTTGCGGATGATGTGCAGCAGGTGGCGATTGTAGAGCAGCCACAGATTCACCAGATCGGGCCAGTTTTCGGTGGCGTAGCTCTGTGTGGCCACCCAGCTCTCTTGCTCGTAGGTGGGACCTTCGTAACTCGCAGCCAGTTGCGCGCGCACGAATCGCTGATGATTATTGGCCGCCGAATCGATCAGGTGGCCGAGAACCTGCTTCTTCGACCAATGCCCGGGAGCGGACGAATGCGACGCATCGTCCGCCGAAATATCGGCGAGGCGGAGCGGTGTGGTGGCGAGAATGCGAGCCAGACGGTCGGCAGTTTGCGTCATTTGAGAATCACCTTCGCGGTAGCAGTATTGTTGGCGCTGTCGGCCACGCGGATGACCAACAGGTGCTCGCCGGCGGCCAGTCCCGGCAGATCGAGGGCGAATCGCTCGCGCGGCGAATCGATCACCCCGTCCACCGCTTCCATGGGCACCCAATTGCCGGCGTCGAGCGAGTACTCGCAGCGGCGCAACGCGGAGCTGGCGTCCACCGCTTCCCATTCCACGTGCGCCGCGCCCGCCGCGTAGCGCACCGTGCCCATGGCGATGGAAGGCGGCGTGTTGTCGATCGTCACCGGCGTGCTGATGAGCGTGGCTTCGCGCGCGCTGGCGGGCGGGTTCGACTCGCGATCCGACGCCACCACGCGGAAGTAGTACTTGCCGTCGGCCAGGATGTCGGCGTCAAACGTCATGGAATTATCGTGCGTGCCGGCGCGCAGCAGCATCCACTGCGTCTCGTCCTCGGCGCGGAAATACAGATTGTAGACCAGCCGGTCGCCGTCCGGATCGTCCGCCTGCCAGCTGACGGTGATTTGCTGCGACGCCGCGCGCGTGAGCGTCTGCGTGGGTGTACCGGCGGAAGTGGCGGCCGTGCCGCTGGTATCGGAAGTGTCGCCGCTGACCGTCACGCTGTACGCCGCCGATGAAGACCCGGTGGACGCCTTGGCGGATGGCGACGTGAGCGCGGCCTGGCTGATCACGCTGATGCTCCGCACCACCGGAGGAGAATTCTGCGGCAGGTAGGCCAGCGTGATGCTATCGAGCACGGGCGTGGCGCCGCCGGCGCCGCTCATCTCCACTTTCCACTGGACAAAGCGGGCGTTCGGACTGGTGATGCGCGACGAGGCCGAATTCGTAAGCGGGCCCGACCAATCGCTCCAGGTGCGATCCGGACGGGCGGAGTTGCCGGACCGTGTGCGGAACAGCAGCCCGCATCCGGCCGGCGTATCGCCGCGCCAGCTCAAGCTTCCCCAGCGCGAAGCGGTGGCGGAATCGTGCACCGGCGCTTCGTACCAGCCGCTGATACCGGGCTGATCGCCAAGGCGGTAGATGTGGCCCATGTTTCCGGTGGCCGCCAGGATGGAGTGCTCGGCGGGCAGCAGGCGCGTGGTCTCGCTGGCGCCGGTCTCGGTCACGAGAGTGATGCGCAGATCGGGTGAAAGGCCGTAGATGCGGCCGTTCTGGTCGGTAGAGAAAAGTATCTGGTTCTGCAGCGCCAGCAGGTCGTAGACGTTCTCCTCTTTGGAACTCCAAAGCGTCTCGACGGTGTTATCGGGATTGATGCGGTAGACGGCGGACTTGTCGACGTTGCCGGCGTCGGTGCTGGCCGCAGCCGAGGTAGCCGGTTGAGGCGCAATCAGCGGCTGCGGCTGCGCCTTGGCGTCGGGCGGTTTGATTTCGCCGCCGGCCTGCGCTTCCACCGTAATCGTGGTGGAGGCGATGGTTGGGATTCCGGTGAGTCCCTGCGCCGCCTGCTGCGCGGCCTGCGCGCGCTTGGCGACCGACCCGCCGAGAGCCGCCGCGTACACTGTGCCGTCGGGCATGGGGACAATGGCGCGGATCTCCGGCAGCGACGAATCGTAAAGCGCGAACGCTTTGTCCTTGGCGGTGATGCGATAGAGAATGCCGTTGGGCTCCGTACCGGCCAGCAGACGGCCCTGGGAATCTATCGCCATTCCGGTGATGTGCGACTGGCCGGTATCGTAATAGACCTCGCCCTTGCCGGTGCTCTCCACGCGGAAAACTTTTCCCTGATCGCCGGTACCCACGAAAAGCGCGCCATCGGGCGCCACGGCGAGCGACCAGATGTACCGCGCATTCGGGGCGAAGTACTCTTCCGCTTTGCCATTGACGATGCGATAGACCTTGCCATCGGGCGATGACCCGGCGTAGACCACGCCCGCGGCGTCTACCGCGACCGCGAAGATTTCCGGCTGGTCGGCCGTCCATATAAGCGACGACTTTCCCGAAGGATCGATGCGATAGAGACGGCCGCGATTGCCCGTGGCGGCGTACAGGGTGCCATCGGAGGCCCGCGCGATGCTCCAGATCACGGGCTGATCTGACGTGAAGACCGTGTCAACCTTGGGGGCAAGCGAAAGCCGGCCTTCCTTGCTCAAGGAGACGCCGTCGAAATGTCCGTGCAGGAAATCGTTGTAAGAGTCCATCTCCCAGGTTTGCGTGCCGCTGCCCACCAGAGCTACCGAGAGCCCGGCGGCGAGCACCGCGGGGCGGACCGAATGGCGCATGAAAACCATCATTCCTTAATTTCCACCTGTGCTGTTTTGACGCCGGAAACAACCACTTCGCCCGCATCGATTTCCATCTCGGCGATTTTCGAGTTGCGGGTTTGCGAAATGCCGGCCAGGCTGGTTTGCGATTCGGAGAGAATCAGCGTGACGGAGGCCGGCGGCGCGGGCAAATCGACACCCTCCAGCTGGAAAGCGGGATCTGTGCGCCAGACGCGGATATACGCGCGGGTGTTGGGGTGCAGATTGTTTACCGTGCTGATGAGTTGGCTGGGCGTGTGCACAGTCGCGCCTAAGACCTGATGGAAATCGGTGACGTTGGCGGTGCCGGCGTCGGCCACCGTGAAGAAGAGCGGCCCAGGCTCGGCGCCGATGGGGATTTTGTAATCCAGATGGCGCGAGGTTTCCACGCCATTCTCGCCCACCAGGGAGACATTGAGCCGCACGGTATCGCCCGGGCGCGCTTCCCGCTGCGAAACGGTCAGACCGTCGATGGTCAGCTCCTTCTTGTGCTCGAACGCCTCGATATTGAACGCCACGCTTTTCAGCCGCAGCGTGTCGAAGTCGCTCTGCATCACATACGCCACCGGAACGGCCATCGAGAGCGATGCCTGCGTGGCGGTGCCATTGTCCCCGGAAAACATATTATTGATGCGGACGGGCGAGGGCGCGTTCTGAAACGCGATCTCGCCGGTAATCCGTAGCGTGGCCGCGCCCACCGTTCGCTCAGTGGCATCGATGGCTGAAAAAACGGCCATCTGCACCAGCAGCGGCGAGAGCAGCGGATCGTTGACCATCTGCATCGTGTAGTTCTCGATGTGCTTGCCGTCGCGCGTCACATTCACCGACACGGGCACCGTGGCGGCGCGTTTCCCGAACTCGCCGGAGACAGCAGTATTGCCGTCGTAGCCGATGGCCCCCATCCACTCGCGCGCGGCCGATAGCTTGAACGACGTGTTGGTATTGGGTATCAGCGCCAGGACCTCGGAGCGCGCGAAAGGCAGCGATGTCGCGCCCACATCCAGGAAGCGATGGCCGAAGGCGTAAACTCGATTGCCGTCGATATAGGTGACAGTGCCGTCGGCGCCGACGTTGTAGTCGCCCGAAAGAAGCTGCACGCTGATCATCGAGCCAGGCTTGACGTCCGCCGGATTGCCCATAGTGTCGGGCAGCTTGCCGGCGGAACTGACGGCCTGGCGAGGTTCCAGCCCGAGCGAGCGGAGTTGCGGCGCGAAGGCATCGAGCGCGGCGCGAGTGAACCCACCGAACGACAGCGGGGTAGCGATGTCGATCATCTGCGCGCCGGTACCCATGGCAAGCGCCGGCTGCGGAAATGAGCGCAGAAGCTCGTTGGGGCCGAGCGCGATGGGCGCTCGCGGCGCGGAGATGGCGGCGCGCGTGGCGACCGGCCGGATCATGTCTTCGATGGGGCGAATTCCGGCGATGGGCTCCTTGGAAAAGGCGTACGCCAGCGCTACCGCACCCACCAGCTTACCGTCGATATACACGGGGCTGCCGCTCATTCCCTGCATGACTCCGGTCTCCGCCAGCGGTCCGCCGGAGAGGCGGCCGAGAATGATGGACTCATGCGGGCCGGTATTCTCCAGCACGCCGAGAATTTCCACCTGAAACTCTTCAATGCGATTCCCGGAGAAGACCGTGCGGCCGACGCCGTGCATGCCCGGCCGGACATCTTTTAGAGGAAACAGCGATTGCCCAGGCAGAGCAGTGGCGAGCACCAGCAGCGCGGGGACGGTAAAACGGAACACATAGACCATTGTACAGGTGGGGCGGACCCCCTGGTCCGCGGCCGACCCCCTGGTCCGGCGCCTACCTGAATTGATGGGCCGCGCCACGGGCGGCGCGGCTAAAAGGAAAGGCTTGACGCCGCCCTCTCGATCGCCCCCGCCCGGTCCGATTCGCCTCGGCACATTGCGTATCCGAGCCGCGCACGTAAAGTAAGCAAGCAGTCATGGGCCGATGAGACTCCGAACTCCTGAATTCGTGGAATTGCCATGAGCCCGCAACCCGCGCCCTGTGGTCGCGGCTCGGTATCGGCACATTGCGTTTCCCTGGGCCGATAAGTCTCGACCCTGCAAGGCTGGACGCCGATTCCAGACTTTCCGCTCCCTCTTTAACCTTGACAACCTCACGTTACAGGCGCATATTGAAAGTCTGGAACGGAAACGCCGTTCCGGATCGCGATCTCCCTTCTTGGGAGAGCCACTACTAAGGAGGAAGTTACATAGAACCAGTCCACAAGATGGGCGGCTTTCGGCTTCCTCAACCGGTGAATTGCGAGTTCTGACGCGCTGTTGCAGGTGCTTTGAGCGCCGCGGTCAATGAACCGCTGTCAATATGGCTCGCCACCGGGGCCTGGAGTCGGCGGTCGCCCTTTTCTTTTTAGCCCCGCCGCGTGGGATAATCGCAGGTAGACCCCCACATCGCATGGATCGCGAATTCATCCGGAATTTTTCTATCATTGCGCATATCGACCACGGCAAATCCACACTCGCGGACCGCCTGCTCGAAGTAACCGGCGCACTCTCCCAGCGTGAAATGATGGAGCAGGTCCTCGATTCCATGGACCTCGAACGCGAACGTGGCATCACCATCAAAGCCCACGCGGTACGTCTCAACTACCGCGCCGACGATGGCAAGATGTACCAGCTCAACCTGATCGACACCCCCGGCCATGTCGATTTTTCCTACGAGGTGTCCCGCAGCCTGCAGGCCTGCGAAGGCGCTCTGCTGGTCGTCGATGCCTCGCAGGGTGTGGAAGCGCAAACCCTCGCCAATACCTACCTCGCGCTGCATCACAATCTGGAAATCATCCCGGTCATCAACAAGATCGACCTGCCGTCCGCCGAACCGGAGCGCATTCGCGAGCAGATCGAAACCATCATCGGACTCGACGCCCGCGATGCCGTGCTGGTCAGCGCCAAGCAAGGCATCGGAATACATGAGATTCTGGAGCACATCGTTCATCTGGTGCCGAGTCCCAAAGGCTCGCCGGACGACCCCCTGCGGGCCCTGATCTTCGATTCCTGGTTCGACTCGTACCGCGGCGTCATCATTCTGCTGCGCGTGATCGATGGCAAGCTGCGCATCGGCCAGAAGATTCGCCTGTGGTCCAACGACCAGGTATTCGAAGTGGAAACCCTGGGATATCAGGCGCCTAAAGCTACCCCCTGCGACGAGCTTTCCGCCGGCGAAGTCGGGTACCTTTTCGCCAATATCAAGACCGTCTCCGACGCCAAGATCGGCGACACCATCGTGGACCACGAGAATCCGGCCTCCGAACCGCTGCCCGGCTTCGAAGAAATCAAGCCCATGGTTTTCGCCGGCCTCTACCCGGTGGAATCCCATGAGCATGGCCTGCTGCGCGACGCCCTGGAGAAATTGCGCCTCAACGACAGCGCCTTCAATTTCGAGCCGGAGAATTCGGTGGCGCTCGGCTTCGGTTTCCGTTGCGGCTTCCTCGGCCTGCTTCACCTGGAAATCGTGCAGGAACGCCTGGAGCGCGAGTTCAATATCGACCTCATCACCACCGCCCCCGGTGTGCGCTATCGCGTCACCAACACGGTGGGCGAGATTCTCGAGATCGATAACCCCACGCGATTCCCGGACCCGTCGGAGATCAAGCAGATCGAAGAGCCCATCATAGACGCGATGGTCATCACCCAAGAAGAGTTCTTGGGCGGCATTCTCAAACTGCTGGAAGAGAAGCGCGGTACGCAGAAGAAATTCGAGTACATCGGCGGCGGCCGCGTCATGCTCACTTACGAGATGCCGCTCAACGAAATCGTGCTCGATTTCTACGATCGCCTGAAGTCCTGCTCACGCGGATACGCCTCGCTCGACTACCACTTCTCCGGGTACCGCGCTTCCCCAATGGTCCGGCTCGACGTGCTGGTGGCGGGCGACCCCGTGGACGCGCTCTGCATGATCGTGCACAAGGAATTCGCCTACGAGCGCGGCAAGGAGCTGATTTCCCGCCTCCGCAAGCTCATCCCGCGCCAGCAGTTCGACGTGGCGCTGCAAGCCGCCATCGGCAACAAAATCGTCGCCCGCGAAAGCATCTCGGCGCTGCGCAAGAATGTGCTCGCCAAGTGCTACGGCGGCGATATCAGCCGCAAGCGCAAGCTGCTCGAAAAGCAAAAAGAGGGCAAGAAGCGAATGAAACGCGTAGGCCGCGTGGAGATCCCGCAGGAAGCCTTCCTGGCCGTCCTGCGAGTGGGCACTTCAGACGCTGAAGAGTAGAGCAGGCTTTCCGTGGAGGGTGCCTTGGGTTATCCCGTCGACGATGACATGCCCGTGAAACTGGAAAAGCGCAAGCTTCCCTCTGAGATTCCGGCCATCGAGCGTGGGCCAACCGGCAATTAGCGGACAGAATGCTACGCTGAGATTTGTCGCGCCATCCGCTTTTCAAGCCGTACCTCGCCCTGGCCGCGGTGTGCTTTTTCTGGGGAACCACTTACCTGGGCATTCGCATGTCGCTGGAGACGTTCCCACCGCTGACCCTGGTAACGGCGCGCTACTTGCTGTCGGGTTCCATCATGCTCTTGTTCGCCCGCGCTCGCGGTCTCTATCTGCCGCGCGGGCGCGAACTGGCCGCGGCGTGCGTCAGCGGCTTTCTGACGCTCGGAATCGGCAACGGCGCGCTGGTTTTTGCCGAGGTCCTGCTGCCCAGCGGAATCGCCAGCCTGATCGTCAGCATTTCGCCCTTCTGGATGGTCGCCGCCGAAGCGCTGCTGCCGGGCGGCGAGCGTCTGCACGCTCCTACACTCGGCGGAATGGCGGTGGGACTGGCCGGTGCGGCCCTTCTCTTCACGCCCGACCCCGACACGCACGGCATAAATCGCGCTCTGCTCACCGGGTTCCTGATCCTCCAGCTCGGGATAGCCGGGTGGTCGTTCGGCTCGATTTACCAGCGCCGCAAAGCCGGCAAGGCCCACCCCGTGGTGGCGGGAGGTGTGCAGCAGCTCGCTGCCGCACTGATTCTCCTCCCGTTCTCGCTGGCGATTCCGCAAACGCCGGTGCACTGGAGCGTGCGCGGCGTTTCGGCGCTGTGTTACCTGGTGATTTTCGGATCGCTGGTGGGGTACAGCGCCTACGTTTACGCCATGGACCGCCTCCCCGTGGCCATCGTCTCGATTTATCCCTATGCGAATGCGGTAGTCGCCGTGTTCCTGGGCTGGCTGATTTACCGCGAACCTTTCGGACGGCGCGAACTGGTCGCCATGGCCATTATCTTCGCCGGTGTCGCGATGGTGAAAAAGTATTCCAGGAAGTAACGAAGTGTAGTATTGTTTTTAGCCGCCCGGTCTGGCCAGATAGAACTTGAGTACGACGGTTTTCGCTCCTCCGCAACTTGCCGAAGGGCGCCATGTTCGTATCGAAGCGAGCATGGCGCTCTTTTTATGCGCGTGGTGTGCCGGACTCTACCAATTCCTGTTTATTGGCGGGTACGGATTCGGCCGCGGTTACGAGATGGCCGCTATCGCCCGCAGTCCGGCCGGGCACGGAACGTACGCCAATCCCTTCGCTCCAGCCATCACCGGCCCAACTGCATTGGTCCCCCCGGTTCATCCTCTGTTCCTGGCCGCGCTGATGCGGATTTTTCACACTCCGGCCGCCATGGAGACGGCAATCTTCGCCAATATCCTGGCCAACGCATATTACGCGGTGGTATCCTGCGATCGCTATCCCATACTCTGGACGTCGCTGCTGCCGGCGGGCTATGCCGGGGATTATTTCGGGCTTCCGACGAGTTTGGCGCCCAGCGCTCCACCCGCCATACTCAGGCATGTGACCACCACGAACATTGCCACCAGCAGGAGAAGAATCATTTTCCCCGGATCTGTCTGCATCATGTGGGTCATTTCCTGCATCCTCGCCGGGTCCTGAAACGAGGAGTTCTTCATCTGCTCGAGCAGCGTCTTGCCGGGATGGCCGGCGAGCGCGTCGGGCACTTGCTGCGCGGTGAACACGACTGCTGAAAAGCCGTATAGGATCAAGCCCGTGATCCAACCGATTTTCACGCCGGCCAGCACATCCAGGCGGAATCCCGTTTTGCGGCAGTAGAGATACACAGCGAAGAATCCCGCGGCGAGCCAACTGAGAGTCGGCGACCAAAGGCTCAATACCGTGGAGCTAACGGCCACCACCAGCGCGATCCGCACCGCGATCGGATTATGAAAGTTCAGCGGGAGCGGCTGGGGCTTGGGCGGCGAAGCGGGAACTTCCGCCACTGCCGGCGATGCCGCGGCCGGAAAAATATTCGCCTCGATCTCGGGCGTGATGATCTCCCGCTGCGGCTTGCCACACTTGTGGCAGAAGAGAGCTTCGGGTGGCAATTGAGCGCCGCAAGTGCAGAATTCCGGCATTTTCTTGAGACCAGCTACCTTCAGTGTAACAGTGCTGGCGCCTACCGGAAGCGTACCTTCACGTCGGGCCGATTCTCCAAATGCGTAGTGTTGAGGAAACGCACACGCGCAGGCGACAGGGTCATCACCACGGCCTGCGTGTGCACACCGTCGGCCGTAAAACGGACCCCTTGCAACAGATTGCCGCCGGTCACGCCGCAGGCGGCGAATACCAGTTGGCGGCCGGGCGCCAGTTCCCGAGTCGTGTATACCTTGTTCGCGTCGCGGCTGCCCATGGCCTGCATCTCTCTTTTTGCGCTTCGTCTTTCACCACCAGGCGCCCCAGAATCTCGCCGTTCAGACAGGCCAGCGCCGCCGCGGTCAGCACGCCCTCGGGTGCGCCGCCCGACCCCATCACGGCATGCACGCCCGTCCCGGCCACCGCCGCCGCGATGCCCGCTGAAAGGTCGCCATCGGAAATCAGACGAATGCGCGCGCCCGCCTCGCGAAGGCCGGCGATCAGCTTCGCATGCCGCGGGTGGTCGAGCACCACCACCAGATCGTCCACACCGCGCTGCAAACGGCGCGCAATCGCCTTCAAATTGTTGCTTAACCGGCGCGTCCAATTCCACCGCTGCTTTGGCGGGCGGGCCGACCACGATTTCTCCATGTAGCAATCCGGCGCGTGCAGCAACCCTCCGCCCTCGGAAGCGGCCAGCACAGTGATGGCGCCGGCGCCTCCGGTGGCGCACAGATTCGTGCCCTCCAGCGGGTCGACCGCGATATCCACCGCGGGCGGCGTTGCCGCACCGTCCCGCGCCCCGACTTTCTCGCCGATGTAGAGCATCGGCGCTTCGTCCGGTTCGCCCTCACCGATGACGATGGTGCCGTCCATCAGGACGGTGTCCATCGAGCGGCGCATGGATTCCACCGCGGCATGGTCGGCAGCCTTGGCGTCTCCCATTCCCATGGTGCGCGCCGATGCGATGGCGGCTTCCTCTACAACCCGTAACATTTCCAAAGACAGATCGAACATGTGATAGCTTTCCCTCATGGACAAAATTACCGTGGTCGTCCTGGCCGATCCTACCGAGCCTCAACTGGCGATGCTGGAGGCCCTGCCGCCGGACGCCGGAATTGCCGTGGGCAATAAGGCGGAAGCCTTTGAGCGGGCCGCCCCGGAGGCATCCGTCATTTTCAACTGGTCGGGCTCCGGCACGCTGCTGCGGGAGGTGCTCGGGATGTGCCCCACCGTACAGTGGGTGCATTGCCGGGCGGCCGGATTGGACGACCTGCTGTCGTCCGAATTGGTCGACCACCTGGCGCCGCTTACCAATGGATCGGGAGTCTTCAGTCCACCCTTGGGCGAGTTCGTTCTCGGCGCGATCCTATACTTCGCCAAGGATTTCCGCCGTCTGATCCGCAATCAGGCGGCGGGCGTATGGGAGCAGTTCGACGTCACGGAGGTGGCCGGCCAGACCGCCGGAATCGTAGGCTATGGCGACATCGGACGCGCGGTGGCCACGCGCCTGAAGGCGATGGGAATAAATATTCTGGCGTCGCGGCGCTCAATTCCGCCGGCGGGCGCCGGGGATCCGCTGGTCAGCAAGTATTTCGCCCCGGACGGACTTGCGGAGATGATTCCACAATGCGATTACGTGGTGGTGACGGCGCCGCTGACGCCGGAAACGCGCGGCATGATCGGCGCGCGCGA
>Ga0182016_10000258_pt1 | contig 66176 bp, 54 predicted proteins | sample 712S2MmetaG_FD_120491 | JGI IMG/M metagenome (GOLD analysis project Ga0182016, IMG submission 120491) | Permafrost microbial communities from Stordalen Mire, Sweden - 712S2M metaG | ecosystem: Environmental > Terrestrial > Soil > Wetlands > Permafrost | place: Sweden: Stordalen | collected...
CCTGGGAGAAAATCCTTGATCTTCTCCCATTGCACATCACTCAATTCATATCGGCTAGGTGACATACCACCACTTCAACACCTACCTGCCCCGCTGCAAAGTGTATATGTCGATACGGCCTAGTACCAGAGGCGAGTCCGCGTGGTTGGAAATGCCGGAAATGAACAAGCCGGCATCCTCCACGAGTTTTTTCAGCGCTTTCGCATTGTTGCCCTTCAGCAGTTCGTCCGCATCCACCTGGCCGTTGCCGGTATAGGATGGGAGTTCAACGGCCTCATACCCCTTTCGCGCCGCGAGCTCTACGACCTCTTTGACGGGTTTTTCCGAATAGTTGATGGCACAGAAACCGACTTTCACAGATGCCTCCTTCCAAAATGGAATGCCAGCTCAGGCGCCGACCATCCTTCTACCGACGTCGGCCAAGCCTTGCGTCCACGCCTTATATACATCCGCGATGTGCTCGTAGCATTTCCTGTTTTCGGGATTCGGTACATGTAACTGCTCGATCCTGTGCAGTCCCTCGATTCGACTGTAGTCGTGCCACAAACCGGCGGCGTGGCAGGCCACCGCCGCCGCTCCCAGGCTTGCCGCATCCTGATCGATGTTGGTCTTTAGGATGTTCATCCCGAAGACGTCCGCGAAAATCTGCCGCCACAGCCGGCTCATCGCGCCACCTCCGCACAGCAGCATCGTGTCCTCGAGACTGATCTTTTGGCGCAGGACGTTCAAGCAATAACAATTCAGGTCCATCGCTACGCCTTCGAGAACGGCGCGCAGCAAGTCGCTCCGCGTGGTGGACATCGTGATTCCCGCGAACGAGCCGCGCAGGCCCGCACCGGCGCTCTGAGAACTGCCGCCGGAAAGCGTCGGATTGAATAGAACTCCGTTTGCTCCGGTAGGTGAGGCGGCGGCGAACCGGTCCATCCCCGCGTAGGACTCGTTGCCCGAAAGGTCTTTGCAGAGTTCTTCGCGGGCCCACCGGTACGCATTTCCCGCTGCAAAAATGGAAACAGCGGAGGTGTAATAACCCTTCTCCGCATGGGCGAAGACGAAAGGGTGTGTCTTCACGTCCAGGATCGGCTCCCGTGACGTCACCGCGATCCACGAGGAGGAACCGAGTGACGTATAAACACGGCCCTCTCCCACGCCCCGTGCGCCCAGCGCCATCAACGCGTTGTCCACACCGCCCGACGCGACCAAGGTTCCTGCTTCCAGTCCGCATTCCGCCGCAGCCCGCTTGGTCACCTTCCCCACGACGGCATGGGAATCGAGAATCGGCGGCAGGATGCACTTGTCGATTCCGGCCGCGGCCATCAGCGCATCCGAGTAGTTCCAGTCCGCGAGGCTAAATAGACCGGACCCGGATGCGTAGGAATAGTCCGTCGCAATTTCACCGGTCAGTTTGAAATTGACGTAGTCTTTACTGCCAATCACCTTCGCCGTCCGCTCCCAAATGCCGGGGTGGTGCTTCCGCAGCCATAGCAACTTCATTACGGAGTAGGTCTCGGGCGGGTCGCCGTTGCCTGTCGCGAGGTACCACTGCTCGTAGGGTACGGTGGCAAAAAACTCTCCGGCTTCGACCGTCGCCCTGGCATCGGACCAGATGGGTACACGGTCCAGAAGTAGGTGCCCGCCCCGGTCGAGGGGCGCGGCGACGAGACTCTGGCCGCTTAAACCGACAGCAACAATCCTTCGGGCCGGCACGTTGCTTTCGGCGAGAAGCTTTGTGGTCGACTGACAGACTCCTTGCCACCAGTCTTCGGGCCGCTGTTCGTGCCAGCCGGGCTTGGGGTACGCGGTCGAGTATTCTACAAAGGCCCGGCCCGTCTGGACACCATCCGCACGGTATAGCGACGCCTTGATACCGCCGGTCCCCAGGTCATACGCCATTATGTAATTGTTCATTACAAAGCCCGCAATTATCAGTTCGAGCGCCGCGCTGCTGGCAGAAAAGCTTCCCCTACTTGCACCCCGGCAAATGTGATGGGACTGCCTCACAGCCCTCCCTAATGTAATCGACAGTTTTCCGCCTTTATTAGTATTCGTTACAAAGTAGTGCACTGAACCAACTGCCGAAGACGCGCCAAGCCGCCCACCAGCCGTTTGCATTACATCATAGATCAAAAAATTCTTAACTATGGATTCTAGTTGGTTCTTGAATTTCAGTCAAGAGCCGTTGGATCTCGGTACTGGTAAAGTTTAAACTAATCGAGGAGCCCGACCAATTCTTCGATTGACCACACATGCCAAGCAAGTCCAGCCTCCATTGCTGGCGTCACCCGCAATGTCTGATGAATCCGGCAGAAATTGTAGTGCATGTAGTGAAGGACGATAGCGGCTTCATGGTTGGCTAGTTTCTTGCTGTGGCCGCTGGTGAGCCGGGTAAACCGTCTCATGCTCATCCGCATTGTGAGGTTCTGCCGCTCCACAAACGATGTGCTGATGTGCTTAGGGTCAGGATCGCCCAAGAGGACCGCCGTCTGCGTCCGATGCACTCGACAGGGCTGTACGTCGTGTCGAATGAATCGTTGCCATCCAGTTTTATCAGCATCGCGTAACCACCTCTGACTACGAGCCAAGGGTGATCACCCCTGAAGAGGCTCACAAGGTCTGGAGCCGGCTCGCACAGCCTGAGAATACCCTTGTGCTGCTTGTTGCAGTGACCGGCCTCAGGATCAGCGAGGCTCTCGGATTGAAGTGGTCCGACATCGACCCCAAGGCCGAGCTGATTCACGTTCGGCGAAGCTGGACCATGGAACAGGAAGGCACGCCGAAGAGCCGGGCAAGCAGGGCAGCGGTGCCTTGTGTGGAACTGCTCTCCAAGCAACTGGCAGAGTGGCGCCGTGAGTCTCTGTATGCCGGCGATGACGACTGGGTTTTCCCGTCCATTCGAAACAAGGGAAAGACCCCACGCAGCGGGAGCATTCTGGTGACCGACTACCTGAAGAAAGCCGCTTACGAAGCAGGGGTGCTGAAAAAGGGAGAGAAGGTGCAGTTCGGGATGCACAATCTCAGGCACAGTTTGGCGACATATCTCATCGCGGCCGGTCGCGACGTAAGAACTGTTCAAACCATCTTGCGGCACGCAAACCCGCTGACCACGCTTCAGCTTTATGCCCACGGGCGCAGCTAGGACCGTTCGGACGCCCAAGGGGATATGCTGACGGCGTTTTTCGCGCCGCCTGCAAAGCCGTTTACGGAAGTCGTGCAGTAGCAATCACGGGTGAGTTGCGGGTGAGCGTTTTTAGGAGGGAAACCTAAGGGCCTACTAAAATACTCATTCTAATGAAGAAAAATGGTGGCGGGAGGCAGGATCGAACTGCCGACCTACGGGTTATGAATCCGTCGCTCTAACCATCTGAGCTACCCCGCCGAAGGGCGCCTGAATCATGCAGATCATGCAGGCCGGAAGGGAACGGGCTAAACAATCTCCGCACGCAATTCCCACTCTTGATGATACGGGTGCCCCGGACTCAGGTCAAACCCCGCTCCTCTATCCATGACACCCAGGAACGAAACGCAAAAGCGCCCCCGGCGCGCCACGATGGGAGGTGCCCCATGTCCCGATTCTGGGACACGGGAAACCACGGTGCCTCCTGTAAACTCGCCTGCATGAGTCCCTTTCGCATTGCCGGCGTTATTCCCGCCCGGCTCGGCTCCACGCGCCTTGCCCGCAAGGTCCTCCGTCCCATCGCTGGCCGTCCCATGGTCGAGTGGGTCTGGCGCGCCGCACAAGCCAGCGGCCTCATGGACCCGGTCGTCGTGGCCACTGATTCCGAGGAAGTTGCCGATGTCTGCCGCGCACGCTCCATCCAGGTCGTCATGACCTCGCCCACCTGCCCCAGCGGCTCTGACCGGGTGAGGGAAGTAGCCCGTCACCTCGACGCCGACATCTACGTCAACATCCAGGGCGACGAGCCTACCCTCACGCCCGACTTTTTCCCGCCCCTGCTCAACCTCTTCGACCGCCCTGAAGTTCAGGTTTCCACCCTCGCCGTCCGCTGCCCGCCGGAGGAAATTGCCAACCCCAACGCCGTCAAAGTCGTCACCGCCCTCGACGGCCGCGCCCTCTACTTCTCCCGCGCCACCATCCCCTTCGACCGGGACAGCTCTCTCCATCGCGAGTCTGTCAGAGACCAGGCGAGCGTTGCCGGCTACCGCAAGCACCTCGGCATCTACGCCTACCGCAAAGCCGCCCTGGAGCGCTTTGCTGAATTGCCCCCAGGCTGGCTCGAACGCGTCGAGCGCCTCGAACAGCTCCGCCTCCTCGAAAACGGCATCGATATCTACGTAGCCGGCGCGCCTCGCGACACCATCGGCGTCGATACCGAAGAAGACCTCGCCCGCGCCGACTCGGCGTTGCGGATGAGAGGCTAGCTGCTGGACCCCGCTGCTTGCGATTGGTGAGGGCAACGGGTCGGAATGACCCGGATCACGGGCAGGATGACTGCGAAGGCACGATCTGGATATTATCGGAGTCGTGTACCAGTACCAGCGACGTGATATGCCAGGCGCCGCCCCTTTTTCTTGCCTCCAACTCCAGGCTGCCGCTTCCTTTCGGGCCATGGACGGGAATACTAAGCTCAGCCGAGCCACCAGTGCTGTTCTCGTTCGTGTTCCCGCTAATCATCCACTCGGGAGTGATCGGCGTTCCAACGAGCTCTGCCACGCAAGGCGAATTCTGCGCCTGCTTCAAGGCCATCGGATAGGCGCCAACAGCGTGCATCATGGTCTCTGCCAGGCACATTACGCAGACGAAAAACAATGCAAAGGTTGCTACAACGCCAACCACAACCCAGGCGATTCCCATTTTCGAAAGGCCACGCGGCGTTGAACTAAATTCACCATCGTCCAGCGAGGAACTTTCACCGAAGGCGAAGCGGACCCGCGGACGTCTCAAATACCAGATAATCCATCCGAAGACAGGGAGCGTGCCCAGTAGCAGTGGAATTCCGATAAACCACGGTCTCACCCGAAAGAGCAGGATTGGCAGCGTGGAGATCACGAGGAAAACGTTGAAGGCGATAGCAGATTTACGTGCCCAATTCCGAAGCTTCCAGAGGCCAAAACCAATGAGAGCGTATGCGACATAGCACGCGTACAACACAAAAAAGAACAAATAGGATGCGAATTTGAGGAGAACCTCGGAGTGGATCGCGTCAGGGGCGATATGCCGCCAGAGATCTGTCACCGCGCCGGTATAGAGAAGAATTGGGAAGATTATCGTCCCAAGGCCAATCCAAAGGTAAGCCAAGGCGAGCAGCGTGATGCCAACAGGTCTCTTTCGTCCGGGAATCATCTCGGCAGCAAGCATACACCCGTGAGATCACGCGCCAACCCCAGGAGTCATAATCAGAATTACCCGCAAGAACCGGATAGCGCGTCGCCCCGCATATCGGCGACCATGGTTTCCATGAACAGCAACTCCCAACCCGCGCACCGCGAGCCACAGACGCCCCGTGCCCCATCCTTGCGATTTGGTTCTATCGCAACGGTGGGAGACAACACAGCAAACCCCACCCCTATCAATCCCGAATCCGCCTGGAAGCAAGTCCAGGCCCGCGACCCCGAAGCCGCATTCTTCTACGCCGTGTCCACCACCGGCGTCTTCTGCCGCCCCAGTTGCACCAGCCGCCGCCCTCTGCGCTCCAACGCCCGCTTCTTCCGCAATGCAGGCGAAGCCCGCGCCGCCGGCTTCCGCCCCTGCAAACGATGCAAGCCCGAGGCTCCTGCGAATAACAGTCCATCTGCCAGAATCCGCGCCCACATTGAAGCTCACCTGGATCGCGCCGTCCCGCTCGCCGAACTCGCCCGCCTCGTCCGCCTCAGCCCCTTCACCGTGCAGCGGCTCTTCAAACGCGAGATGGGAGCAAGCCCCCTCCAATACCAACGCGCGCTGCGTGCCGGCTCACTCCGTGGCGCGCTCAAGCAGGGGGACACCGTCACCAACGCCATCTACAACGCCGGATTCAGCTCCTCCAGCCGCGCCTATGAAGGTTCGCAACTCGGAATGACCCCAGCCCGCTTCGCCCAGGGCGGCCGCGGCGAGCAAATCGGTTACGCCGCCGCGTCTTCACCCTTTGGTTGGATCATCGTCGGAGCCACTCAGCGCGGCCTCTGCTGGCTTTCCCTCGCCGCCACCAGGGCTGAAGCCGAAGCCACCCTCCGCGCCGAGTTCCCCGCCGCAACCCTTCGCCGCAATCCGTCACTCTCGCGGCTCATCGATGCGGCGCTCAAGAGCGTGCGCGAGGGCAGCGATCTGGCCGAAAGCCGGAGCCGGGTAGATGCCCTGGACCTGCGAGGGACTGTCTTCCAGCTCCGCGTCTGGCAAGCCCTTCGTCAGATTCCCCGCGGCGAAACCCGCACCTACAGCCAATTGGCCCGCGAGCTGGGCAACCCCAACGCAACCCGCGCCGTAGCCCGCGCCTGCGCCCTCAATCGCGTCTCCGTTCTGGTCCCCTGCCATCGAGTCGTAGGCGTCAGCGGCTCCCTCACCGGCTACCGCTGGGGTGTCGACCGCAAGCGCCAACTCCTCGAGACCGAGCGCCGAACAAGCTAGGCCGCCTTGTCCCCCACTGCCAGCAATGTCTGAAACTGCGGCGTCTCCGCTTCCTTGTCCACCACCGAAGTCTGCACGTTCGCAAACCCGGCCTTCAGCAGCATCGCCTCCAGCTCCGCCTCGCTGAACCCCAGCCACTCGTCGGCATACATCTCCCGCGCCTCTTCAAATCGGTGCTTTGCCAGGTCCAGAATCACCACCCGCCCGCCCGGTGCCAGAATCCTCGCTGCCTCTTCCACAGCCCGCTCCGGGTGCAGCGCATGGTGCAGCGATTGCGAGAAGAACACCACCTCAACCTCGCCATCTCCAATCGGAATCTCTTCCATATCCCCCTGCCGGAACTCCACGTTCTTGACGCCGTTCCGCTGCGCCTCTTCGCGCCCCACTTCAATCATCTTTGCCGAAGTGTCCACTGCAATTACCCGAACGGCTCTCTGGGAAAGTAAGAGAGCGAAGCTCCCTTCGCCCGCACCCAAATCCGCCACCGTCATCGCCGGCATCAATCGCAGCAGCGCCTCCGCCAGGCTCTTCCAGCTCTTGCCCGGTACGTAATTCCTGCCCAGCCGCCCCGCCACGCTGTCAAAAAAGCTGCGCATCTTGTCCTGCCGCTTCCGCAGCACCCGCCGCCGCTCCGCCTGGTCCCGCCCAGCTTCCCCAATTTCGCTCTTCGCCTTCCCGAGGACCTCGTCCAAGACGCCACCCGCACCGGAGGTGCCCGCAGGGCGCCGGTAGAAATTGCTCTTCCCCGTCCGCCGATCCTCCACCAGCCCCGCCTGCTTCAGTTGCGAAAGATGCGTGGAAATCGTGCTTTGCCCCATCACCAGGATCTCTTGCAGTTCCGCAACAGACAATTCCTCGCCCTCCAGCAGCAGCAGGATGCGCAGCCGGTTGGGATCCGCCAAAACCCGCAGGATTTTTACAATTGACGCCATAACCAATCTCTGATACACATCAATATATCACGATAAGACGATATCAAGGAGAATTCGCATGCCTAGCTCGACCGTTGAAATCACAGATTTGGGTTACAAAGTCGCCGACATGGCTCTCGCTGACTGGGGCCGCAAGGAGATCACCATCGCCGAGCAGGAGATGCCGGGCCTCATGTCTATCCGCAATAAGTACGCCGCCGAAAAACCCCTGGCCGGCGTCCGCATCACAGGCTCGCTGCACATGACCATCCAGACCGCCGTACTGATTGAGACCCTCGTTAGCCTCGGCGCTGAGGTCCGCTGGGCGAGCTGCAACATCTTCTCTACACAGGACCACGCCGCCGCAGCCATCGCCGCCACCGGCGTCCCCGTCTTCGCCTGGAAAGGCGAGTCGCTCGAAGAATATTGGTGGTGCACCTACCAGGCGCTCAGCCACACCGGCGGCCTCGGCCCCGAGCTCGTAGTCGACGACGGCGGCGACGTCACTCTCCTCATCCACAAAGGCTATGAGCTTGAAGACGGCGACGGCTGGGTCAACACGCCCTCCGGCAACCATGAGGAACAGGTCATCAAGGATCTCCTCAAGAAGGTCTACACTGAAGATCCGCAGCACTGGCACAAAGTTGCCAAGGCCTGGCGCGGCGTCTCTGAAGAGACCACCACCGGCGTCCACCGCCTCTACAAAATGATGGAGCAGGGCAAGCTGCTCGTTCCCGCCATCAACGTCAACGATTCCGTCACCAAGTCCAAGTTCGACAACCTCTATGGCTGCCGCGAATCCCTCGCCGACGGCATCAAGCGCGCCACCGACGTCATGGTCGCTGGCAAGGTCGCCGTCATTTGCGGCTATGGCGACGTGGGAAAGGGCTCCTCGCACTCTCTGCGCGGCATGGGCGCGCGCGTCATCGTCACTGAAGTCGACCCCATCAACGCCCTCCAGGCCGCCATGGAAGGCTTCGAAGTCGCGCCCGTTGAAGACACGCTTGGCCGCGGCGATATTTACGTCACCTGCACCGGCAACGTCGACATCATCACCCTCGAGCACATGAAGAAAATGAAGGACCAGGCCATCGTCTGCAACATCGGCCACTTCGACAACGAAATCCAGATGGACCCGCTCAACGCCGAGCCCGGCGTCACCAGGCTCAACATCAAGCCCCAGGTCGATCAGTACACATTCCCTGACGGCCACAGCATCTTCATCCTTGCCGAAGGCCGTCTCGTCAACCTTGGCTGCGCCACCGGCCATCCCAGCTTCGTCATGAGCAACAGCTTCGCCAACCAGACGCTCGCCCAGCTCGACCTCTGGAAGAACAAGGACACCTACAAGGTAGCTGTCTACGTGCTGCCCAAGCACCTTGACGAAGAGGTAGCCCGCCTCCATCTCGAAAAAATCGGCGTCAAGCTAACCACCCTTACCCCCAAACAGGCCGAATACCTGGGCGTCCCGGTAACCGGCCCCTACAAAGCCGAGAATTACAGGTACTAGGCTCCGTTTTGTTCTGATGGCCGGGTGCCCCAGGTCTCGATTCTGAGACCTGGGAATCTGCCAATAGCAATCATGCCGGGTGCCCCACCCTCGCCGCGTCTTTGTTCTTGGGGCTAGGGTGGGAAACCACAAATCTAAACCCGCACGGTTTCCATCTCCCGATTCATTGAGACCTGGGAATCCAAACCCCAACCGAACGAAGAACCAACCATGCCGTTACTGAACCTCTCCTTCGAGCTCTTCCCGCCCCGCACCCCGGAAGGCCTTGCCAAGCTCCCTTCCGTCATCAAGCAGCTCGCCGCCCTCCGCCCCGACTATTTCTCCATCACCCACGGTGCTGGCGGCTCCGGCCAGGAAGGCACCTACGAGACCGTCCTCGCCGTTGTCGAGCACGCCGGCGTCGAGGCTGCCCCTCACCTCACCTGCGTAGGCTCCACGCGCGCTGACGTTGCCGCCCATCTTCACCGCTACCGCGAGGCCGGCGTCAAGCGCATCGTCGCCCTCCGCGGCGATCTGCCCGCAACCGCCATGAGCCCCGCCGCGCCCGGCGAATTCCACTACGCCAACGAACTCGTCAGCTTCATCCGAGAAATCCACGGCAGCGCTTTCAAAATCGAGGTCGCAGCTTATCCTGAAATGCATCCCCAGGCCAACCGCCCCAGCGAGGACTTCGACCACTTCCGCTGCAAAGTCGACGCCGGAGCCGACTCGGCTCTCACCCAGCTCTTCTACAACGCCGACGCTTACTTTGACTTCGTCGAGCGCTGCGCCAAAGCCAACATCAACATTCCCATCGTCCCCGGCATTATGCCCATCACCAGCTACGCCAACACCGTGCGCTTCTGCAACGGCTGCGGCGCCGATCTTCCCCGCTGGGTCCGCCTGCGCCTTGAAGAACTCGAGCACGACAAGCCCGCCCTGCTCGACTTCGGCCTCAGCGTCGTCACCCGCCTCTGCGAAACCCTGCTCCGTAATGGCGCACCCGGCCTCCACTTCTACACCATCAATCAGGCCGACCCAACCATCCGCCTGTGGAGCAACCTCGCCTTGCCGATAGCTGTTTAAGCGTTGCCGCCGGGCGAAGACAGCTCGCAGGCGCCGCCAATCTGAGCCTCGCGGCTCATTCTTCTCCCCAGCCGCACGATTCGCCCCTCGCGCACCCCGTACCATGGATGGAATGCACCGTCCTTGGAGAAGAGACCAACCATGATCCGTCCAACCGCGCCCATCTCAAACTATGCGAGCATTGTCGGCTTCGCCATCGCCCTGCCAATAACCATTGCCACTTACTATCAATCGTTCAAGACACGCCAGGAGGCGCGGCGCGAGCGGGAGGGAACCCTCCACAGTCAGGATTGCCTCGAGTTCGTGGCTGGAAACGGGAACTGCATCAACCTTGTGCCCCTCGAGACGCTCCACTCTCTGCCCAGGGCCGGCGATGTCATTCTCTTGCCCGCCGATGGCGTGGGCCCGTCGAAGGAGTTTCTACCCGGCGCCTACCTGGTTGAATCGGTCGAGCATATCTACACCAAGGTTGAACAGGAGGGGAGCCGTCCGCAGGAGGCGCGCCTCACCAAGGCGGTCGCCAAGGTGACCTCGCTCAATCCTGTAATCGCAGCCTGATCGGCCCGCGCCCTCACCTCTTGCCGATGATTTCGACACAGCAACGCACAATGTCTGTATGCGCTCCTCAAACCGAATGAACCCGGCCTGCACCCGGTCCGTCTCCATCAAATCATCAGCCTCGGCCCCAGCCCTTTAGCGCCCCTTGCGTTTCACTACCCGGCGATAAGCCCGCCATGCCGCGTTGGTAAGCAGCCGCGTCTGTTCGGTCTTCAGCGCCTGGTACGAACGCTCCACGTACAAGTCGAACTCCGGTGGCCAGCCGATCGTCGACCGCCGCTCGGAATAGTCGCCCTCCGCCCATTTGGCCAGCACCGCCTTGTAACCCACCACGTGGGTCACAAAATCCAGCAGGCACCGCGGCATCTGTTCCTCAACGATCAGGTGCGCCTTCTCGATGATCACCTTCTCGCGAACATCGTTCAGAGGCGTGAAGATCGTGGTCATCCAAAGCTTCCACTCCTTCATCTCGCTGTCGAGAATAGGAAAGCTCTGCGTCTTGCCCTGCTTCTTCAACAGCGACCGGTAGGCGATCCGCCCCGCCACCGTGGCCACGTACAGCGGCCCGTAAAACTCGTTCAGCCGCTGGTTCACAAGCCGCAGACGGTCCGCCCTCCGCGCCATCACGCGCGTGCTCCAGAATGTCATCAGGTAGCCGGCAAACGCCAGTACGACCGTCAGCACGGCCGCATTTTGCAGGGAACTGGGAACAATCATCGACGACGGGTCCATTGCTTATCTTGCCTTTAGCCAGCTTGAATCACTGACGCTCGCAAGTATACGCGGAACCATCGCCTGTGCACCGCGGCCCCGGCGTTCCACTTTCGAGCCGTCCCGATTTGCTACTTCCCGTGAACCGCGGCCGCCGGTTTTGCCTTTTGCGGGACCACCTTGATCTCGAACAGCGATGGCCAGAGCTTGCCCGTGACAAACAGCCGGTCGTGTGCCGCATCGTAGGCAATCCCGTTCAGCACCGCCTCCGGATCAGTGACCTGTCCCTTCGCCAGAATTCCCCTCAGGTCGATCCAGCCCAGCACATTCCCCGTAGCTGGCGAGATTCGCGCAATCCGGTCCGTATGCCATACGTTGGCGTAGATCTGCCCGTGTACGTATTCCAGTTCATTCAGCTGATCTACCTTATCGCCGCCGTCCCTCACCTCGACCCGGCGCACCTCGTGAAACGTCACCGGTTCGAGGAACCGCAGCGTCGCCGTCCCGTCGCTCAGAATCAGGTCCTTCCCGTCCTCCGTCAGCCCCCACCCTTCGCCGTCGTAGTTTAGGGTGCGCAACTGCCTGAAGCTGAACCGGTCGTACACAAATGCGATGTGCGATTGCCATGTGAGCTGAATCAGCGTGCTGCCCCAAGAAGTAAGACCCTCCGCAAAATACTGGCTCGGCACGCTCACCTTCTGCAGGACGCGGCCGCTATTCAGGTCCACCATCCTCAGCGACGACTGCCCGTTCAAACCCGTGCTCTCGTATAGATGGCCATCCTCAAAGATGAGTCCCTGCGTGTAGGCCTGCGGGTCGTGCGGGTAGGTATGAACCACGCGATATCCGTCCGCGGCAAAGGCCAGCCCCGCCGTCCCGCCCAATACAACGAGAACCGCAACCGCCCGGCAAATTAAAATTATCCGTATCCGGAGTCTAGCTCGCTCCCAAATAGATAAACCGGGCCAGAAACAGCACGGCTAGCAAATAAAGCAGCCAGTCCTCGCGCCGGAACTTGCCCGCCGCCAGGTGAAGAACCGCCCACGCAATAATCCCGAACCCCAGCCCGTTGGCAATCGAATAAGTAAACGGAATCAGCACCAGCGTTAGAAATGCGGGAACCGCCACCAGCGGATCGGTCCAGTGAATCTCGGTAATTGCGCCCAGCATCATCGATCCCACCAGGATCAGCGCCGGAGCCGTCGCCGCCGGAGGCACAATCCCAATGAATGGCGCTGCCCCGACCGCTCCCAGAAACAACAGGCCGGTCACGATCGCGGTCACCCCCGAGCGCCCGCCCGCCGCCACGCCCGCAGTCGACTCCACGTAGCTGGTTACCGTCGAAGTTCCTGTCAGCGAGCCGAACACCGTCGCCGTCGCGTCCGCAAACAAAATTCGGTTCAGCCTCGGAATGGTGTGATCCGCGCTGATAAGCCCGGCGCGCTTGGTCACCGCCACCAGCGTGCCCAGGTTGTCGAACAGGTCCACAAAGAAAAATACGAAGATGATCTCCAGCAGCCCCTTGTTCAGCGCTCCCCGAATGTCCAGCTTGAATGCCGTCAGGCCCAGCGCGCCGAATCCTCCGGTCATCGGCGTCCAGTGCACCTGCCCCAGAGCCCACGCCACCCCGGTTACGGTCAGTACCCCGATCAGGATCGACCCGCGCACCTTCTTCACTTCCAGCACAACCATCAGGATCAGTCCAAACAGCGCCAGGTAAGCCGTCGGGTTCCGGATGTTGCCCATCCCCACCAGCGTATTCGGATCGCGCACCACCAGCCCCGCATGTTGAAAGCCGATGAACGCTATGAAAAGCCCGATCCCGCTCGCCACCGCCGCGTACAACTGGTGCGGAATCGCGTGCAGAATCATCTGCCGGATCCCCGCCGCGGTCAGAAGGAGAAAAATCACGCCCGAAAGAAACACCGCCCCCAGCGCCGTCTGCCAGGGCACGTGCATCTTGATACACACCGTGTAAGTGAAGTACGCGTTCAGCCCCATCCCCGGTGCCAGAGCGATGGGGTAACGCGCAATAATCCCCATCAGGATGGAGCCGAATGCCGCTGACAGGCACGTAGCCGCTGTCACCGCTGGCAACGGCACTCCGGCGTCGTGCAGGATCGCCGGGTTCACCAGCACAATATAGGCCATGGTCACAAAGGTCGTGACCCCGGCTAGTATCTCGGTGCGCCAGTTCGTCCCCAGGTGGGCAAATTCAAAATATTCTTCGAGTCGCTTCAGCATAGGTGGGTCAGTCGATTCGCAAAAAACGCTGTTTTGTATCAGGGCACGACTTCAGTCGTGCCGAAAACACAGCAAAAATGATTGCGGGCTTTAGCCCCCGAGGGAACGAGGGCTTCAAACCGCGACCTGTTCAGAGTTTCCCTACTAGAAAAACACAGAGCCCCTGCAACGCAAAGCGATTTGTTCGCGATGCGGCACAGAGAGCATTCAGATGGCGCGCGAAACAGTTCTACTGGGGCGCCGTCGGGGTCGCCAGTTCCGCCTTGCACGGGCCGTAGTCCCTGCTGATCTGTTCCACCGCGAAATCCTGGTCGCCGGCGCTGTCCTTCTGACCTCTTACCTTGTCCCCGTGAACCTTGATCACGTCGCCAACCTTCACGTTCGCGGTCACGCCGGTCAAAGCGTAAACCTTCTGACTGTCCTTTTGGTGCACTTTGAGACCGTCCGGGCCGGCAGTGACGCAACCTTGGACGGTGTGATGAGACTTATGGACTTCGACCAGAACCACGGTGCCCACTACAACAACGGCCACGATGCCCACCGTGGCGCCTACAACTTCACCGGTAGTCGGCCCGATGTGCCCCGATGATTGACAACCCGTGGGCGTGGTCGCTCCGCACAGGAGGAGTGAACTGAGGGCTGCGAACGCAATCATTCCGCGGCGGCGACTCATAGTTTGACCTCTCATCGATCAAGCGCAGGGAATTCGCTTCATCGCTCTTACAGCATTTCCAGGAGTGGCGCGGGAGCCTAATTGTCACGGGAAACAGGGAAGACTGATAGGAGAGCGTGGCACACCTTCAGGCCCTCGTCAATGAAATTGAAGGCTGAATGAAAACAAAAACTCAGGGAGAATGAAGGCTCAGACGCGCTCCTACGCCAGCAGTTTCGCCGCGTCCTTCGCAAAATAAGTCACCGCGAAATCCGCCCCAGCGCGCCGAATCCCCACCAGCGACTCGAGGATGGCGCGATCCCGGTCCAGCCAACCCTTCTCAAACGCCGCCAGCAGCATCGAGTACTCGCCCGACACCTGGTAGGCGCCGATCGGAACATCCACCCGCTCCCGCGCCGCCCGCACCACGTCCAGGTAGGGCATCGCAGGCTTCATCAGGATCATGTCCGCGCCCTCTCCCAGATCGAGATCGATCTCCCGCATCGCTTCGCGCAGGTTCGCTCCATCCATCTGGTAGGTCTTGCGGTCGCCAAACTGCGGCGCGGAGCCCGCAGCCTCGCGGAACGGTCCATAAAATGCCGACGCAAACTTCGACGCGTAGCTCAAAATCGGCGTCTGCGCAAATCCCTCGCTGTCCAGCGCCTCGCGAATCGCCTTCACCCGCCCGTCCATCATGTCGCTTGGCGCCACCACGTCCGCGCCCGCCTTGGCCAGGCTCTCAGCCGTCCGCGCCAGCAGCTTCAGAGACGGGTCGTTGTCCACTTCGAACCCATCCGGGCCTTCCACCACCACGCCGCAATGCCCGTGGCTGGTGTACTCGCACAGGCAAACGTCCGCAATCAGCACCAGCTTCTTCGCCGCGCCCGATCCCTTCAGCGCCCGCAGCCCCTGCTGCACGATGCCGTTCTCGTCCCACGCCCCGGTGCCTTGCTCGTCCTTGGTCCCCGGAAGCCCAAACAGCAGCAGCCCGCCCAGTCCCAGTTGCGCCGCCTCTTCAGCCTCGCGCACAGCCTCATCCACTGACAGGTTGAACACCCCGGGCATCGAGCTCACTGCCCGCCGCACGCCCTCGCCGGGACATAAAAACAGCGGGTAGATCAGGTCGCCGGGCTCCAGCGTTGTCTCCCGCACCAGCGCACGAAGACCTTCACTGCGCCGCAGCCGCCGCAGCCGTATTTCAGGAAAACTCATGCTTCGATTGTAAAGGAAAGCTGCTCTCAGAGCTGCTCGTAAAGCGTCGAATTCCGATACCCAAGCAGCACCACCAGCGTCCAGATTCCCAGCGCCGTCCCAAACGGAAACTTCAACAGGCTCAGAATTGCTGCCACGATGGCCACAATCCGCCCCCACTGCGTCCGCTCCATCAGGCCCCAACCCGCCGCAACCGCCAGCGCTCCGCGAACCAGGACAGCTACCCATATGAGGTGCATGAGAGCCGGCCCCAGGAACGTCGGAGGTAGCGGCCCGCGCATCCAGGGTCCGAATGTACCCGAAAAAAACGCGTGCGCAAACGCCATCCCCGCAAACCCCAGCGCCACAGACAAAGCTGCATAGATGAACCAGCAAATGCTCAGCGCTTTCACCTTGCCCGCGTAGCTCTCCAGTTGGAACTGCAAACCGGGAACCGGGGGAACTGCCGGCGCCATCGGGCGGCCGCATTGGGGACAGAAAGCCAGTCCCGGCGTCAAAGCTTGACCACATCCACTGCAAAACATGCAAACCTCCGCTCAACCCATTCAAATCTCACTACGCAAACTCTACTCCCTGGGTTCCCACCGCCCGCGCGATCATCCGATCACGGGCGCGGTCCGGCGCCTTGGCGGCTAGCCGCGGGCAGCTTCTCCCATCTCTCCTCGTGACGGTCGTCGCGCAGCACCAGCGCCGTCACCCGCCCCTGGCCATCCCGCTCCACCAGCAGCCGCACCAGGCTTGAACCGTTGAGATAAAACAGCTCCGCTGCCGATTCCGCATCCAGCTCGCTGACCGCTCCATACTGATCCTTCTCGTAAAGCGTCTCTGCCTGGCGAAAAATCGTCACCACGGATTGTCCGTTCATCTCGCGATACTCACCGGCTAGGCCGTCCAGCGCCGCCGCGGACAGCTTGATCGCCTGCGGATGGCGCGGAATCACCATCCGCTCCGCCTGCGCCGGCATCGAACCCGGTTGTGATTCCCTATGGTGCGCCAGCAGCCACCGCGGAAGCTCCGGCTCGTTGTAGGCGCGCGTCCAGCAGTCGTGGCCCAACCCCTCGAAGATCCACAGCCGGACGTTGCCGCCCGCTGTCTTGAAAGCCGCGAACATCAACTCGCTCTGCCGCGGCGAAACCACGTTGTCGTCGCTGCCGTGGAACAGCCAAACAGGAATCCGCCCGACCGCCTCCGCGTACTCGCCCGGCAGCGTTTGTGACTCCAGCCAGCGCTCCGGCTCGTAGCTCCAGAAGACGCCGCCTGCCGCAATCGCCACCGCCGCCCAGCGTTGCGGATGAAGCCGCGCCAGCTCCCACGCCCCATACCCGCCCATCGACAACCCCGTCAGATAAGTTCGCTCCGGGTCGCCGTGAAACTCAGATGTCTCCTGGTCCAGCGCCGCCATCGCCATGTCCAGCTCCAACGCGTCTGTCCAGTGAGCCGGCAGCGGGCACTGCGGCATCACGATCACAAACGGCCAGCGCTCGGGATGGTCGCGCACCTCGGCCGGAAGCCCGATCTGCGTCTGCCACATCCCCTCTGAACCTCGCTCCCCGCGCCCATGCAGGAAGAGAATCATCGGCCACAGCTTGCCGTCCTCCCGCCTCCATTCCTCCGGCAGGTACACCTGAAATCGATACGGAGCTCCGTTGAATTCAACTCTGCGGTTGAGAAACCCGGTTTCCTGCGGCGGCGCCTTCTTCGTCGCGCGCGCGTGGGCCGCCGCGCTGCCCCAGGCCGGCCCCGGCGCAAAAAACCCCGCCACAACCGCGCATACCGCAAGAATTCGAATGAACCGGAGCATTCTGGCATTCAATCACAACTCGGCCAGCATGCGATACGAATTAAGCTGCCAGCGGTCCGGCTGGCTTGAACCCGCCTTGAACGGCCGAGGCTTCAGCACCCGGCAACCGCTGCCATACTAGCGACTCCCTCACAATTTCCTTGCGTTTTTCTTACGATTCGCATGAAACAATCGGATTTGTTATGCAATGCGCCGTGATGACCACACTTGAAGCCGGAGATACACTCGATCACTACCGCCTCGACGCGACGGTCGCCCGCAGCGGCATGTCCACCCTTTTCCGTGCAACAGATCTTCGCAACGGCGGTCAGGTTGCCATCAAAGTTCCGCACTCCGACCTCGAATCCGACCCCATCCTCCTCGAGCGCTTCCGCCGCGAACAGCAGATCGGACAGGAACTGGACCACCCCGGCATCGTTAAGACCTTTGACGGCGAGGAGCGCAGCCGCCTCTACATGGTCATCGAATGGGTCGACGGAAGGCTGCTCCGGGCCATTCTGAACGAGTCGGGCCGCAATGGGGAACGCAGGCTGCCCATCGACCGCGCAGTCAACATCACCCTCGGCATCTGTGACGCCCTCGACTACATGCACAAGCACGGCGTCGTCCACCGCGACCTCAAACCTGAAAACATCATGGTCGGCCCCGGCGACGTCATCAAGCTCATCGACTTCGGCATCGCCATGAAGGAGGACGCGCGCCGCCTCACCTTCACCACCATGTCGCCCGCATTAGGCACACCCGATTACATATCTCCCGAGCAGGTCAAAGGCGGGCGCGGCGACCAGCGCAGCGATATCTACGCCCTCGGCATCATGCTCTACGAGATGCTCACCGGACAGCCGCCATTCACCGGACCCAATCCGCTGGCCGTAATGAACGGGCGCTTGCTCGCCGATGCTCCGCCGGCGAGCCAGCTCAACCCCGCCGTCTCACCGCAGTTGCAGGAGATCGTCTGCCGCGCGCTCGAACGCGACCCCCGCCACCGCTACGCCACCGCCAGCGAGATGGCCTGGGAACTCGAACACCAGGAGCAGGTTGGAGTGGAAGAGGGCGCCCGCCGCCCGGCCCTGCGTCACCGCCTCATGCTCGACACCCGCAGAATGCTTCTCTACGCCGGCCTCGCCCTGGCCCCCGTAACCTTGTTCGTGATCATGCTGCTGCTGGCCAAGCGATAGGGGGAGCTTTCTACCCCGGTATGCGCCTTAGCGCCTTTCTTGCCCGCCGGAACCACGGACGCTCGCGGCGGCGCAAATAACCAGGCATCGTCGCCTCTTTATTCAACACTTTTTGTGCCCATTCGCGAGCTTCCTGGTTTCGTCCCTCGGCGGCCAGCAAATCCGCAAAATTCAGATAAGTCTCCGATAAGGTCGATGTCACCGTCGCGCGCCGGAAAAGAGCCTCGGATTTTTCCCTCTGCCCGGTCTGCGCGTACGCATGCGCAAGCAATCCGGCCGCGCGCAAGAAATCGTGGTCGGGGTCTTGCCCCACTACGCGCTCCAGATCCGGCAGCGCGCCAGGCGCATCTCCCAGCTCGATCGCGCACACCCCGCGCCGGTAATAGCAATCGATCGTCGTCGAGCGCGCCGCGATCGCCTGGTTAAATGCTTCTCTGGCCATCTGCAGCTTGCCGTCCTCCAGGTAAAGATCGCCAAGCTCCTCAAAGTTCCCTGCCGAGGGGTTGTCGAGAATCGCAATCTCCAGGCTGCGAATCCGCTTGCGCCGCGGGAAGGCCTTGAAGGATTGACCCAATATCCCGAAGTCGGGGAGAGCCTCCACCACCAGGTACACCACCGCGCCGATTGGGCCCAGAAACAAAATAATAAAAATCCAATAGGTGTCCGGCCGCCTGCGGATGAAGTGAACAATCGCCGCCACTTGAAACAGCAGGCCCCATGGATAAAACAGGTGGGTAAAATATCCCATAATGTTGGCTCTATCGGAGCATTATAGAGGCCACAAGCTTCTGTGGCTGTGTCAGACCCTCGGTCCTATTCCCTCTTCCCTATTCCCCGTTCACTTATTCACTTATTCACTCATTCACTTCTTCACTCATTCACTTCTTCACTTATTCACTCATTCAATTCTTCACCGGTACGACTCGTCCCGGTGAATCACAAACTCCGGATAAGCCCCTCCGCCCAGTTCGTGAAGGTCCATCCCGATCCGCTCGCCGTCGGCATCCACGCGGAAGGGAACCACGCGGTTCAGCAGCGCGAACAGCAGGTAAACCATCGGCAGCACCAAACCAAGCAGCGCCGCGATGCCCACCAGTTGCGCCACGAATTGTCCGTGTTGAGATGCGAAGATTCCAGCCGCCAGCAATCCCCACAAACCCGCTACCCCATGAACCGTGATTGCGCCCGAGGGGTCGTCGATTGAAAGCGCCAGTTCCAGCACTTCCACCAACAGCGGCGTTGCGATCCCCGCCATCGCGCCCACAAAGAACGCCTCGCCCGGCGTCACCATTCCCGCGCAGCCGCTCGAGGCCACCAGCCCCGCCACCCAGCCGTTCGCGCACAAGCTGGCGTCGGGTTTTCCAAACCGGAAACGGGTCACCGCAAACGTCGCCAACAGCGCCGCGGATGCTGAAAGCACCGTGTTCACCGCCGTCACAGGCAGCGCGCTTAACGGCGCGTGCAACCACAAAACCGCTCCCGCCGCGTTCCACCCCAGCCAGCCCATCAGGCACACCAGGCAGCCAAACAGAACATAGCCCGCATTGTGGCCCGGCATCGCGGTCGAAAACCCCTCCTTGGGGAACTTCCCCTTGCGCGGCCCGGCAATCCACACCACCGCCAGCGCGCTCATTCCTCCGGCTACATGCACCGTAGCCGCGCCGCCGCCGTCAAGAAAGCCCGCGCCCAGCCCGAAGTTCGCGCTGAGTTGCGCCAGCCATCCTCCGCCCCAGATCCAGTGCGCCGTCAGCGGAAACACAATCCCCGCGAAAACCGCCGCCGAAGCGCACCCCGCCGTCAGCCGCCACCGGTCAGCTCCCGACCCCCAGGGGATCAGCGCCGCCAACGCAACCGCCAGAAATTCAAACAGCAGCTCCAGTTGCGTCTCCGCCGGAGCCGCGCTGAATCCGCGCAGCATCAGCCGCCCCGTTCCCGCCCAGTCCCAGGGCTTGCCGGCCAAATGAAACACGTGACCCGCGCCTGAGAGGCCGCCTGCCAGTACCGCGCCGAAGAGCGCAAATACCGTCGTCGCAACCGCAACCATCGCCAAGTTGCCCAGCAGCGCCTGCGCCGCCGATCGCGAGCGTCCCAGCCCAGTATTGATCAGCGCCACCCCGGCGATCGCCAGAGGAGCCATCAGCAGCAGCGCCAGCGTAACCGCAAACACCAAGTCCGTCATGGCCGGAATCGGCGTGGGAACCACAGGCAAGGTCGCGTTCATGGCCGGTCTTCTCCCCGCGCCGGCATGTGCCCGCGAATCGCCACGCCCAGCCCCAATCCCTCCACCGCCAGGCCGCAGATCACAAATGCAACCCGCTCCGCGGGATCTGAAAACAACACCAGCGCGGCAATGGTGAGAAAGAATCCGGCTGGCATCACCAGCAATCCGGCGTATTTCATGGCCTTACCTGTCTTTCTTCTCAGAACTTCTCAACGGCCTGTGCGCCAGGCAACATCCCGGGATAGACATCCGCCTGTCCCGGTCCATTCGAAGCCGGTCTGCACTTCCCGGGTGGGTTTTTCCTTGAGATCGGCGGTTACGCCTTGAAGAATTTTAAATCATTCGCTCGTTAAGAAAAGTGCGCCAGGCTCGATTTCAGGTAAAAGGCCAGCTCGACAGGAAATGGGCCAGCTTGAAGGGCACGGCCTTCAGCTTGAAAGGTTCGGGCCTCACAGGCTGCGGAAAAATGATGCCCTGTAACTGAGCACGACTGGTAGGTCAGGGCTGGTAGGGTCAGGGCGTTACGGGCTGCGGAAAAACTCAATATGGGCGGGGTATTTAGAAGTTTTGTAACAGGGCCCGACTTCAGCCGGGCCGCAAATGCGTCAAAATAAAGGGCGGGCTTTAGCCCCTGAGGGATGCTCTTTAGGCATTTCACTCCAGTTTTGGCCTTTTTCCGCAGCCTCTTTAGCCCTGACTGACTGCCGCAAATGCCCCAAAAGAAAGGACGGACTTTATTGATGGCTGCGTAAGCAATTTCCTGGTAGCCGCGCCGGGAAAGCGGATTTCACATGGAACTCTGTAGTCCCGTAGGGACGGTGCAGGACATTTCTTTGCAGGAATCAATAGCCCCTGAGGGGACCTTGCCTAAGAAGTTCCCTTCTGGACCGAATTTTTGTGCAGGATCCTGACTTTTTGGGTAAAAGCCGAATTCCACCGCAGTCGCCCGAACTCTACCTGCGTTGCCCGGATGACTACATGTTAATTTCCGGATTGGCGACAAACCGACCGGAACACCAAAAGCTGGCAGCGCGAATCTGTCCGGCGTAGACTTTGGTCAACCGAGTCTGGCGCTTAGCAGGTTTGTTGCGGAGATTCTCGAAGGCACCTGGAAAGACGACTGTGGCCAACTTATCCTCACACTGCCCGCAGCTTGTTATCGCTTGTCTATTCTTGTCCTGTGCAGCTGACGTTCCTGGCGCCTTCGGCCAAGTCGTCGGCACTCCGCCCGAAATCTACGCGGTCGAACACGGGGTCGCGGGAATTGAGGCATTTGTCGGTGCCGGCGGCAAGTTCACCGGCCAAAGAGACCGATTTGGTCAGACTGCTGCAGTAATTGCGGCTCAAAACGGCGCGGACGTCATTGCGGCCTTCCACAAAGCGGGCGGCCAGTTTACGGACGAGAAGGATTTGAGCGGTCGGACACCTGCAATGCACCTTGCCTACGTCGTCGGTATTGAGTACGAATCATGCGAGGACTGTTCCAGGAGAATCGAGGCCTTCGCCGAAGCCGGGGGAAGATTCACAAACGAACAGGATGCAACCGGGGAAACGGAAGCGATGTGGGTCGTGATGAACCCCGGCGCGGTTCCCGCATTCGTAAAGGCCGGCGGCCACTTCGGAAATCAACAGAACGCAACCGGTTATACGGTCGGCATGTATGCCGTCATGTATGGGCCTGCGAGTATCCGCGCCTTCTCAGAGGCGGGCGGCAAATTCACTTCCCAACAGATGGTCGGCGGGAGGACCGCTGCAGATATGGCCCAAGAGGCGGGAGGCGAAGTGCTCAAGGTGTTTCAGCAGGCTGTGGCGGAACAAGGTGGCCTCATTTATATCTCCTCGGACGATGAGTTCACTGCTCTAAAGAACCCAGAGGCGGTTGAATCGTTTGTGAAAGCCGGGGGACATTTCGATAACAAACCCGGTCAAGGCGGCATGACGCCTGCCATGCGCGCAGCCTGGAACGGCCCGGCAATTGTCGAGGCATTTTCCCGCTTCGGGGGCAAATTCACTACCCAGCAGGACCACATGGGAGAGACGGCAGCGGATATAGCGGGGCAAAGAGGCTCCCTTGCGGCCTGCAACGAGGCCGTGCGGAGGCAGGGAGGCCTCATCACTCCCACGCCCGCCAACGAGTATGAGGCCGCTCGCATTGGTGCTCCGGGAATCGAGGCCTTCGTCCGCGCCGGAGGCAAGTTCACAGACAAGCCAAATGAAAAGGACCTGACCTCCGCCATGATTGCCGCCACAAGCGGGCCCGACGCCATCAACGCCTTTTACGGAGCGGGAGGTCACTTCCCGGATTGGCAGAACAAAAACGGCTACACAGCAGCCATGGCCGCTGTCATGTCTGGACCTGACGCAATTCGCGCGTTCGCGAGAGCTGGAGGCCGCTTCACCGAACAGCAGGATCACCACGGCATGACTGCGGCAATGTGGGCCGCCTCATCCCAGGATCCGTTTTGGCCCGAGGCAAGAGATGAGTTGGGGTGGTCGGAATGGCATATGGGAAGGTTTCTCGGGCGCATCAACGTGGGTGGCGCGACAATTGAAGCCTTCTCATCGGTGGGCGGCCATTTCAACGATCAGCAAAACATGCATGGAGAGACGGCAGGGATGTTGGCAATAGCCAATGGCCCCGAGGCCATCCGAGCCTATGCGAAAGCCGGAGGCCACTTTACCGAGCAGGAAAGCTCGGGTGGTAGGACAGCCGAGATGTATGCGGCGGTCCAGAGCGTCGGGACCATTGTGGCATTTGCAGAAGCAGGCGGAAAGTTCACGGACCATTACACCAAAGCCGGATCATCGGAAACGGCAGTAGCGCGGCGCAGTCCCGAAATGATCACCGCCTTCTCAAAAGTTGGTGGTATATTTACCGACCGCAAGTACGAACTGGGTTGGACTTCCGCGATGATCGCGTCCAATCTGGGCGAATTGGAATGGATGCAGATCGAGAATGAGGGTCGAGCCTCCGGTCAATCGCCCAGCCCAGCTCTGCGAGCCGAGTTGGTGGCCCGGGAGAAGGCGCGAAATATCGCCGCTGCGAAGGCATATCAGGAGGCGCTCGTTCGACAGGGAGGCCTGCGTCACGTTCAGTAGCAGTCGCCTCACCCCACAACATTGGTTGGTGCTCCGTGCAGGGACACACTTGGCCGCTGTGCCTGTATTACCGCCTAACCGGTAAACTATTTCAACAAAGTTCCCGCGCACATTAATCCAGCGGCCCGCGGACCCGGACGCACACGGTCTTGGGGCGGGACTCTTAGTTTTGGGCCAGTCCCTGAATTTTTGGGCAGAATCTTGAGCCTTTGGCCAAGATCGCCGTTCTTGCGACTTCCTAAGCAAAGATCGATGAGGGATAGTTCTTTCAAATTGACCCACTACTCGGTTTCAATCCGCTTGCCAAAGCTGTGTCCTTTGGCTCCGTCCCCGCGCCATCTCTCTGCCGCCAGCGGCCTTATGCTTTCTTTTGAAACTGCATTCCATAATGGCTTATGTACACTCGTCTTGATCGCGCCCGCCGGTCGCTCCCCATGATTCTCGGTGGGATCACCCTGGCCGGCGTCGCCGTTCTCTTAGCATGGGACGCTTATCCACGCCTGTTTCCTCCCCCAGCCCATGACTTTCTCGCCGCCTTTCCACTGGCCACCATTGCTCTCGCCTACCTCGTCTACCAGGCCGCGCATCGGCCTGCGCCTCTTGAAGCCGTCAAGGCCATCCTCCTGGCACTCGCCTTCCTCTTCTGGGCTGCCAATCAGCTTTGGCCCAATCTGCGCCAGGCCACCCTCTTCAACGACATCGCCATTGCGCTCTTCGTCCTCGATGTCTTCCTGGTGATGGCCGGCTGGCCGGCCTCATCGCCCGACGAGGCCTTTGGGGAGACTTTTGCGGAGCCGCGCCCCGCCAAACGCACCTGACTGCCTTGGGGAAACACTGATCATCGACCGATGCGGCCCCAAAAACTGTGCACCCTGAATCCGGTGCCGCCGAATGTCATTTTCCCTTGACCAGGCGCCGCCCAAACCCCGCTGCAGAGTGCGCCTGCGGCGTCCACTCGCTCTACGCCGCAGCCGCAGGCGAGAGTGGTGGCGCATGCATGCAATGTTGTGGTAAGTTGTTCTCATAATCCCAACCTTTGGTACGCAGACCGCCAGAGGCACGGTGCCCCTTTCTCCGTGTCCATCCTTATCACAAAGCTCCTTCTTTCAAAAGTTTACAAATCCACTTTTTGCACCGGATTTTTTCGCTTTTGGCCCCTAACCCCTTTGCGCGCAGCTTCCAGACTGTTATATTGAATCGTCGGGCTTCTCCAGCTCTCTATTCTTGTTTGCTCAAGAGCGATCTTTGTACATAACCTGTGTGTCCGCCATCACAGCGGCCACATCCAGACACGAAAATCAAGCAGGGTACAATTCATGCCGCAAATCTTTGACCGCAGCTCCAATGCCCTGGCCCGCATGAGCCTCGTGCTGACGGGGCTGATTGTGATCGCTCTGGGGGTCACGCTCGATCAATTGCAGCGCTCGCCCTGGGTCACGCGGCAGGGCCAGCGGCCCGATCAGCCCGTCCCCTTCAGCCATAAGCACCACGTCCAGGGCCTCGGCCTCCAATGTCAGTACTGTCACACCACTGTCGAAAAATCCAGCTACGCCGGCATCCCTCCCACCCGCACCTGCATCAACTGCCACGCCCAGATCTGGACCAACGCCCAACTCCTCGAGCCCGTCCGAGACAGTTGGTATACCGGCAATTCCATCCCCTGGACCAAGGTCCACGACCTGCCCGACTTCGTTTACTTCAGCCATGAAATCCACGTCAACAAAGGCATCGGCTGTGAATCCTGCCACGGCCGTGTTGACCAGATGCCGCTCATGTATGCGCAGAACACCCTGCAGATGGAGTGGTGCCTCGACTGCCATCGCAATCCTGCCAAAAATCTCCGCCCCACCAGCGAAATCTACAACATGGCCTGGGAAAAACCGGCCGAGGATCGTCCCGTCTGGTGCGCCGCCAACGATGAGAAGACCGGCGTCCCGACAGCTCAGAACGTCAACTGCACTACCAAGGATCCGAGCGGAACGGTGGAGCTTGCCTCGATCCAAGAAGAAGAGTCAGCTCGTCGTGGGATCGGCGGCGTGCCGGTAATGAGCGTTGGATTCACGGCATACCAGAAATTCACCAGCCAGAACGACCTCGGCCACTTCCTGCTCGATCGCTACAAAATCCGCACGCCTAAAGATCTGACCAGTTGCGAGGTGTGCCACCGATGAGCGGAAATGGAAAAAACGGGACCACAAAAACGGTGCGAAACACAATGGGGTATGCCGTGAACGAGAAGACAGCGAGCGCGCCCGAACCCGCGCATCAGGCGAGTACGGCCCTCGCGCCCATGACTCTGGATGCCGTTCGCCAGGATCTGAAAGCCGTAAAGGGCAAGCGCTTCTGGCGCTCGCTCGACGAGTTGGCCGATACGGCGGACTTTCAGGCAGCCGTCGAGAAAGAGTTTCCCAGCGCGGCCCAGGAGTGGGTCGATCCCGTCTCTCGCCGCGGCTTCCTCAAGCTCATGGGCGCATCCATGGCCCTCGCCGGACTGGCCGGTTGCACCAAGCAGCCCGACGAGCCGATTTATCCCTACGTCAAGGCGCCTGAGGATCTCATCCTCGGCAAGCCGATGTACTTTGCCACCGCCCATCCCTTCACCACCGGCGCGGTTCCGCTGCTGGTCAAAAGCGATGAGTTCCGCCCCATCAAGATCGACGGCAATCCCGAACACGCCTACAACATGGGCTCCTCTGACCCTTATTCGCAGGGAACCCTCCTCGCCCTCTATGATCCCGACCGCTCACAGCACGCGACCTATCGCGGCGAGACTCGCGAATGGCAGGAGTTTGCTCAGGTCTTCCGCGCCAAGGCAGTTTCGACCAAGGATGGATCCGGCATCTACTTTCTGAGCGCAACCATCACTTCGCCCACGCTGGCGCGGCAATGGCAGGCTGTGCAGAAGGCGTATCCCAAGGCGAAGCTGGTGCAGTACGATCCCGCGCTGGCCGGCACCTTCCTCGCAAACGGCCTGAACGTTCAATACGCGCTCGACCAGGCCGACGTGATCGTCTCGCTCGATGCCGATTTCCTCTCTGGCGCTTCGTATCCCGGCTTCCACAAACTTGTTCGCGACTACGCCAATCGCCGCCGTCAGCCTGAAAACGGCATGAACCGCCTCTACGCGATCGAGTCAACGCCGACCACGACCGGTATGAAGGCCGAGCATCGCCTTGGCCTCCGCGCCAGCGAGATTCCCGCTTTCACCGCCGCATTGGCGCAGGCTGTCGGAGCCGCGGGCGTCCAGGCTCCCAGTTATGCGTGGACTCCCGATCAGCAGAAGTTCCTCGCAGCGCTCGCCAAGGACCTCAAATCCAACGCTGGCAAAAGTGCGGTCATTCCCGGCCTCTATCAGGACCCCTCGGTCGCGGCCCTCGCGCTGGCCATCAACAACGCTCTCGGCAATATCGGCAAGACGGTCTTCGCCGCATCCGACCCGCTCAATCCCATCCCTTCGGACCAACTGGAAGATTTCAAATCTCTGGTGGCCGATCTGAATGCGGGCAAAGTGGACTGGCTTGTCATTCTCAACGCCAACCCCATCTACGACGCGCCCGCCGATCTGAATTTTGCCGATGCATTCAACAAGGCCAACATCGTGGCCCATCTCGGCTCGCACGTGGATGAAACCGGCCAGATATCGCACTGGCACATTCCCGCCGCGCACTATCTTGAGTACTGGTCCGATGCCCGCGCCTACGACGGAACCGTCTCCATCGTTCAGCCGCTGATTGACCCGCTCTACGGCGGCCGCAGCGCGCACAACGTCTTCCAGATCCTGCTCGACGAGCCCATGGTCAGTTCCTATGACGCCGTGCGCGAGACATGGAAATCGACGATCAAGGGCGATTTCGAAACCGGCTGGCGCAAGGCGCTCCACGACGGCTGGATTGAGAACACCGCCTTCGACAAAACCGGGAAGGGAACTGCGAATGTCGGATTCCGAGGCAGCGTTCCCGCGCCCACCCCGAAGGATTCGCTCGAAATCATCTTCCGCCCCGACCCCACCATCTACGACGGCCGCTGGTCCAATGTCGGCTGGCTCCAGGAACTGCCCAAGCCCGTTACCAACCTGAGTTGGGACAATGCCGCCATCGTCTCCGGCGCAACGCTTGCCGCGAAGGGCTGGGAAGAAGACGACATCGTCGAGATCACCGTTGGCAATGGCAAGGTCAAGGCGCCAGTCATCGTCGCTCCCGGCCATCCTGACAATTCCGTCACCGTCTATCTCGGCTACGGGCGGGAGTTTGCCGGCCGCGTCGGCTCGGGCGCGGGATTCAACGCCTACCAGATTCGCAACACCTGGGCTCCGTTCTATGCCACCGGCTCCATTCGCAAGGTCGATGGCAAATGGGGCACCGCGATCACCAAGAGCCACTATCAGGATCACCGCTCCGCACGCGTGAGCGGCGAGGGCAACGGCAACAACTCGCTCGAAGGCGATGAGGCGATCGGCGAGCGCGGCATCATCCGCTACGCCACGCTCGATGAGTTCAAGGCTAATCCGAACTTCGCGCATGAGGGCGAAGGCCGGGATACGCCGGAGATGGGCACCTCGCTCTTTCCCAACTGGACTTACAACGAAGCCAATGCCTGGGGCATGTCCATCGACATGAACAGTTGCACCGGCTGCAATGCCTGCATTGTGAGCTGCTACGCCGAGAACAACATCGCCGTCGTGGGCAAGCAGCAGGTCCGCATAGGCCGCAACATGCAGTGGCTGCGCATCGATACCTACTTCGAGGGCGATTTATCCGCGCCTCGCGCCCACTTCCAGCCCATGGCCTGCCAGCACTGCGAAAACGCGCCCTGCGAGCAGGTCTGCCCCGTCGGCGCAACCGTACACACGCCCGAAGGCCTCAACACCATGGTCTACAACCGCTGCGTGGGCACGCGCTACTGCTCCAACAACTGCCCCTACAAGGTTCGGCGCTTCAACTTCCTGCTCTTCTCCGATTACGAGACCGAGAGCCTCAAGCTGATGCGCAATCCCGATGTCACCGTTCGCTCCCGCGGCGTCATGGAAAAGTGCAGCTACTGCGTGCAGCGCATCCAGGCCGCCAAAATCGAGTCCGACAAGGAAAACCGCCCCATCCGCGACGGCGAGATCGTCACGGCCTGCCAGCAGGCTTGCCCGGCCTCCGCCATTACCTTTGGAAACATCAACGACAAGCAAAGCCGGGTTTCAAATCTCCGCGCCAACCAACGCAGCTACCAGGTCATCGCCGATCAAAATACCCGTCCCCGGACCACCTATGTGGCCGAGGTCCTCAATCTGAACCAGGAACTCGAAGCAGCGCCGGAAGAACATCTCCCGGCAAAGGGTTGAATTCACAATGGCAACCAGCGATTTGAAAACCAAAGATCCTGGCGTCGATCCCGCAACCGGAGAATTCCGGGTGGTCGGGCAGGGCCAGACCTTCAGGTCGATCACCGAGAAGATCTCGCGCATTGTGCTCACCCCGCACACGCCTCTGGGCTGGTTCGCGCTCTTCAGCTTTGCCGGCGGCGGCGCCACCGTCCTGCTGGTCGCCGTGACCTGGCTGTTCCTCAAGGGCGTCGGCATCTGGGCCATCACCCAGCCAGTCGCCTGGGGCTTTGCCATCATCAACTTCGTCTGGTGGATCGGCATCGGCCACGCCGGAACCCTCATCTCGGCCATCCTGCTCCTCTTCAAGCAGCAGTGGCGCAACTCCATCAGCCGCTTTGCCGAGGCCATGACCATCTTCGCAGTGGTCTGCGCCGGCCTGTTCCCGCTCATTCACGTGGGCCGGCCCTGGCTCGGATATTGGCTCTTCCCGCTGCCTTTTACCATGACCGTCTGGCCGCAGTTCCGCTCCCCGCTGCTCTGGGACGTCTTCGCGGTCTCGACCTACGCCACTATCTCCGTGGTCTTCTGGTACATCGGCATGATTCCCGACCTGGCCACCTTCCGGGACCGCGCCGATTCGAAAATTGCCAAATATTTCTACGGCATCCTCTCCGTGGGCTGGCGCGGCTCAACCCGCCACTGGATGCGCTATGAGACGGCCTCGCTGCTGCTCGCTGGCCTGGCCACGCCGCTGGTGCTCTCGGTCCACACCGTCATCAGCTTCGACTTCGCCGTCGCCGTGCTGCCCGGCTGGCACACCACCATCTTCCCGCCCTACTTCGTCGCCGGCGCCATCTACTCCGGCTTCGCCATGGTGCTCACCCTCGCCATCCCGCTGCGCAAGTTCTACGGCCTCGAGCAACTGGTCACCGAGCGCCACATCGACAACATGGGCAAAGTCATGCTTGCCACCGGCTTCATCGTCGCCTACGGCTACGGCATGGAAGCCTTCATGGCTTGGTACTCGGCCTCTCACTGGGAAGCCTTCATGTTCTGGAACCGCGTGTTCGGTCCCATGGGATGGTCCTACTGGGTTCTGGTTACCTGCAACCTCGCCATTCCGCTCACTACGCTCTGGGTTCGCAAGCTGCGCACCAACATTGCGTTCATGTTCTTCATCTCCATTGTCGTGAACACCGGCATGTGGTTTGAGCGCTTCGTCATCGTCGTAACCAGCCTCTACCGCGACTTCCTTCCCTCCTCCTGGGGAACCTACCGCGCTACCAAATGGGACTACATGACCTTCGTTGGCACGCTCGGCCTGTTCACCTTCCTCTTCCTGTTGTTTGTGCGCCTGTTGCCCATGATTCCCATGAACGAAATCCGCATGATCCTGCCCCAGGCCAAAATCAAGCCCAAGGCAGTCACGGAGGCTGGTGACTGATATGCCCGCACGCGAAGGGACTTACGGCCTGCTGGCCGAATTCGACACTCCCGGCGACCTCGTTCGCGCCGCCCGCCAGGCCCGCCACGACGGCTGGAGGCGCATGGACTGCTACACCCCCTATCCGGTCGAAGAAGCCGCTGAAGCCATCGGCTTTCACCGCAACAAAGTCCCGCTCCTCACTCTGATCGGCGGACTCATGGGCTGCGCCGCCATGTTCTCCATGGAAACCTGGATCTCGGTGCTCGCCTACCCGCTCAACATCGGTGGCCGTCCCACGTATTCCTGGCCCGCCTTCATCATCCCCGCCTATGAGTGGACCATCCTCTGGGCCGGCCTTTCGGCCGCCTTCGGCATGCTTGCGTTGAACGGACTGCCCTCGCTCTACCATCCGCTCTTCAACGCGCCCAACTTTCGCGATGGCGCCACCACCGACAAGTTCTTCCTGTGCCTCGAAGCACTCGATCCCAAGTTCGATCTGATCGAGGCCAGAGCCTACCTGCAATCCTTCCTGCCGAACTCGGTAGTGGAGGTGGAGTACTGATGGCCCACCTCAAGGAAAAAGGGAACAAGGGGACGAGGGAACAAGGCGTGACCTGGGTGCCCCATGTCTCGATTTTGAGACATGGGAGGGCGATACCACTGGTAGCAATGGCCTGTGTCTTGTTCGTTGCCGGATGCCGCCAGGACATGCAGAACGAGCCCAAGATGATTCCCCAGCGCGGCTCCGACTTCTTCGCCGACCATCGCGGCGCCCGTCCCCAGATTCCGGAAACCGTGGCCCGCGGCCAGTTGCGCGAAGACAGCTACTTCTACACCGGCGTCGTTCAGGGCGCCAACGGCTACCGCGAAGAGAAGAACCTGATGCCCTTCCCGGTCACCATAGAAGTCCTTGAGCGCGGCCAGGAGCGCTTCAACGTCTACTGCACGCCCTGCCACTCGCGCGTCGGCAACGGCCTCGGCGAGATCGTTGACCGCGGCTTCAAGCCCGCCGCCAATCTCCACGATCAGGTGCGCCTCGCGCAGCCCGTCTCCCACTACTTCTACGTGATGACTCACGGCTACGGCGCCATGCCCGATTACTCGGCGCAACTTACGCCGGCCGATCGCTGGGCCGTCGCCGCCTACATCCGCGCCCTGCAATTCAGCCAGGCCGCCACCCCGCAGGATGTGCCCCCCGGCGTTCAGGTCAGAAGCCTCAAAAGCATCGCCGCGGACCAGGGACATCCCGAGTACGCCGAGCCCTGGGCTTTGCCGTCAACCGCCGTCCAGGCCTACAAGCCAATCCCCAGCGAGGGAACTCCGGCCTTGGCTCCGGCCTACCCGGCAGACCCTGCCATCAAGATTCCTGCAAGCAAACCGGCCCCCGCGGCCACCAAGTAAGGACAGACGGAATGGCTCACGAATCGCACGCGGCAACACACGCAAAGACGCTTCCCGCCGACTTGAGCGCGCCGGCCTTTGTCGACGGCTGGAAGAGCCGCGCGCTCCTGGTCGGGGCGATCTTTTTGTTGCTCGCCGTGATTCTGGCGTTCCTGGGCCAGGCAGAGGACCGGCTCGGCTGGGACCACTTCCTCCGCGCCTGGGTGCTCGGCCTGATGCTCACCTTTGGATGGTCCGTCGGCGGCCTGGCGCTGCTCATGGTCCAGTATTGCTCCGGCGGTAAATGGGGCCTGCTGCTGCGCCGCCCTCTTGAAGCCATGAGCCGTTCCCTCCCGCTGGTCTTTGTCTACTGGCTCGTCCCGGTCATCTTCATGAAGCGGCTTTACATCTGGGCGCAGTATCCCACCGACGCGTCGACTTCGGCTGGCGTGCAGTCCGGACTCATCAGCGAGATCCAGCAGCACTGCATCGACTTCAAGCGCCCCATGCTCAATCCCGCCACCTTTATCTGGGCCGGCCTGGTCTGCTTCGCCATCTGGACCCTCTACACCTGGCGCCTGAACTCGATGGCCCGCCGCCGCGATGCCGATCGGCCCGAAAACACTCCCTTCTGGATCAAGAAATTCGAGAACTTCTCCGGCCCCGGCATCGTCGTCTACGCCCTCACCATGTCCGCTGCCGTCATCTACTGGGTCATGTCCATGGATCCCACCTGGTACTCCTCCGTCTACGGCCTGCTCTTCCTCGTCGGCCAGGGATACTCGGTGCTCGCATTCTCCATCATCGTCGCCATTGCGCTCTCCAAAGCCGAGCCCTTCCGCACCATCCTCCGCCAGACCGAACAGCACGACCTCGGCAAGCTCACCTTCGCCTTCGTCATGCTCAATATCTACCTGGCCTTCGGGCAGTTCCTCATCATCTGGTCGGGAAACCTGCCCGAGGAGATTCCCTGGTACCTCGATCGCATTCGCGGCCACTGGGGCGTCATCATCACTCTCGACTTCATCTTCCACTGGCTCATTCCGTTCACTATGCTCCTCTCCCGCGACATCAAGCGCAATAAAAAGCGCCTCACCCGCGTCTGCCAGTGGATGATCTTCGCCAAGGCCTTCGACCTCTTCTGGCTCATCGAGCCCAACTATAAAGACGCCGCTCGCCATCTCCACTTCAGTTGGGGAATTCTGGAGTACGCGGCGGTCCCCGTGGCCATGGCCGCCTTCTGGGTAGCCTTCTTCTGCACGCGCCTCCAGTCGCGCCCGCTCGTGCAGGTTAACGATCCGCATCTGGCGGAGATTCTGGAGCCTGAGCATGCCCACGCATAACCAACACGTACCCGGCGGCCACGAACCGGAAGAGATCGATCGCGGGTTAGGTTACGAGCGTAGCGATGTCAAGATTACCGGCATCCTCGTTTTCATCGTCGCGCTGGGCATCTTTGTCGTAGTCACCGCATTTCTCTGCTACGGCATTGGCAAGGTTCTCAACGCGCGCATGAACAAGGAAGACGGGCCCAACAACCGCTGGACCAAAACCGTCGACATCCGCCAGCTTGGCAACCTGCCTTCAAACCCCGCCATGCAGAACAAGATCGCTGAAATCACGCAGAGCTTTCCCACCCCGCGCGTTCAACTCGACGACGGCAACCAGGATGTGGCCGACCTCCACGCGCGCGAAGACATTTTGCTCGGCAACTACAGCTGGGTCGACCAGTCAAAAGGCACGGTGCGAATTCCAATCGAGCGCGCCATCGAGATCATCGCCCAGCGCGGACTTCCGGTTGCGCCCGCCGTCCAGACTCAGCCGCTGATGACCGGCGACAGCACGCCCAAGGTCACTGCGCCGCTCACCAATGGATTTGCCCGCACCGGCTATGAACAGGAACAGGCGCAGTCACAGGCCAGGACCGCCATGCAAGGCGAACCAGGACCCGCGCCGGATAAACAGTAAAGAGCCGCCAACCGGGTAGCAGAAACACCAACTCGATAAGGAAGCAGGCAAGGAATTGAGCACAATGCAGCAGAAAATCACAATTCGGAAAAGCTGGCGCGCCGCCGCCGTGGCCGCGGCCGGAGCGATTGTGTTTTCCCTTGTCGCTCCCTCCGCCTTCGCTCAGGTCTCCAGCTACGGCGACAAGGAGACCGGGCCAGCCAACGACCGGCCGCCATCCCTGCTCAACGGCGTGGGCATCGAACAGCGCCTCAACACCCAGTTGCCGCTCGCCCTCACCTTCACTGACGACACCGGCAGGCTGGTCCCGCTCAGCAGCTACTTCGGCAAGCGCCCCGCCATTCTCGCCCTTGTCTACTACCAATGCCCCATGCTCTGCTCGGAGGAGCTGAACGGCCTCACCAGCGCCCTCGAGATGGTCAACTTCGTTCCCGGCAAGGACTTCGACATCATCGTGGTCAGCATCGATCCCACCGAGGGCACCGATCTGGCCGCCGCCAAGAAACGCAGCTACCTCAAGCGCTATGGCCATCCCGAGACGGCAGACGGCTGGCACTTCATGACCGGCACGCAATCCAACATCGATGCGCTCACCACCGCGGTCGGCTTCCGCTACGTCAAGATTCCCGGACCCGATGGCAAGCTCTCCCAGTTCGCCCACGCCAGCTCCATCCAGATCGTAACCCCTGAAGGAAAGCTCGCGCAGTACTACATGGGCGTCGAATACTCTCCCAAGGACCTGCTGCTCGGGCTGGACGAGGCTTCGTCCAACCGCATCGGCTCGCCGGTCGACAACATTCTCACCTACTGCTACCACTACGATCCCCAGACCAATACCCACTCGCTCATCGTCGCCCGCGTCGTGCAACTGGGAGGTTTCCTCACCGTGGTCCTGCTGGGCGGTTTCATGATGGTGATGTTTCGGCGCGACTACCGGCAGGATCACCCGGTTGAAAATGAAAAACATGGGACAGGAAAAAAGGTGAACGGATAACGGAATGAACCAAATCAGTCCAGTACTCTGGCAGTTTCTCGTCAAGTGGTTGACGAACTTCGCGCTCTTTCCGCCCGAGGCGTCGAAGATTGCGCCGCAGATGGACGCGCTCTATTTCTTCATGGTCCTGGTCAGCCTGGTCGGCCTCACAATCGTCGTCCTGCTCATCGTCAGCTTCTCTCTCCTCTATAGCAAGAAACGCCATCCCGTCGCCGTGCAGATCGAGGGCTCAACCCTGCTTGAGGCCACCTGGACCATCATTCCCCTGGGCCTGTTCCTCGTCATGTTCGTCTGGGGCGCGCTGCTCTACTTCCGCATCTATACGCCCCCCGCCAACGCCATGAACATCTACATCGTCGGCAAGCAGTGGATGTGGAAGGCCGAGCATCCCGGCGGCCAGCATGAAATCAACTCCCTCCATGTGCCCACCGGCCAAGCCGTGCAGTTGACCCTCATCTCCCAGGATGTCTTTCACAGCTTCTCCATCCCCGCATTCCGCGTCAAGCGCGAAGCCATCCCCGGCCGCTACACCACCGTCTGGTTTGAAGCCACCACCCCCGGTACCTATCACCTCTTCTGCACCCAGTACTGCGGCACCAACCACTCCCAGATGATCGGCGATATCGTCGTCATGACTCCCGACGACTTCAGAATATGGCTGGCCGGTTCCACCAGCGGAAACTCCCTGGCACAGGATGGCGAGCGCCTCTTCGCCAGCCTCAGTTGCAACGCCTGCCACAACCCCCGCGCTGACTCCCGCGGGCCAAACCTCGCCAATGTCTACGGCTCCCGGCTCACCCTTTCTACCGGACAGACCATCACCGCGGACGACGCCTATCTGCGCCAGTCCATCCTCAATCCCTCCGCACACAACATCCAGGGCTACGCGCCCATCATGCCCACCTATCAGGGCCAGATCAGTGAAGAGGGCGTCATCGCGCTCGTCGAGTACCTCAAGAATCTCAACTCCGACTATCGTATCCAGCAAACCCTCAACACTACCGAGCTGCCCGCGGCTAACGAGGGCAGTGCGGCGCCAGCGGGCAAGTCTCCCGCCGCGCAAGGCGAGGTCAAACCATGAGCGCTGCCACCATCGTCGTTCTGCCCGATCAGTCCACCGCCAGAATTCCGAAGATGAATTTCATCACCAGAGAGAATGGTCTGCTCAGCTGGCTCCTCACCGGCGACCATAAGCGGATTGCCACCCTCTATCTGATCTCCATCACCTTCTTCTTCTTCATCGGCGGAGCCCTCGCGGGTCTCATCCGCCTGGAGTTGCTCACCCCCCAAACCGATCTGGTGGCGGCCGACACCTATAACAAGCTGTTCACCATGCACGGCGTCATCATGATCTTCTTCTTTCTCGTGCCGTCGGTGCCGGCCACCCTCGGCAACTTCCTGATCCCCATGATGGTCGGCGCCAAAGATCTGGCCCTGCCCAAGGTCAACCTGCTCAGTTGGTACCTCTACATCATCGCCGGCATCATGGCCATCTACACCATGGCCGCCGGCGGCGTCGACACCGGCTGGACCTTCACCACCCCCCTCTCAACCCACTACCTCAACACCCACGTCATCTCCACCGGCCTGGCCATCTTTGTCGCCGGTTTCAGCTCCATCTTCACCGGCCTCAATTTCATCGTCACCATCCACAAGATGCGCTGCCCCGGCATGACCTGGTTCCGGCTGCCACTTTTCGTGTGGTCCAATTACGCCGCCTCCATCCTCATGGTGCTCGGCACTCCCGTGCTCGCCATCACCCTCGTGCTCATCGTCCTCGAGCGCACCGTCGGCATCGGCGTCTTCGACCCCGCCAAGGGCGGCGATCCGCTCCTCTTCCAGCACCTCTTCTGGTTCTATTCCCACCCCGCCGTCTACATCATGATTCTGCCCGGCATGGGAGTCATCTCCGAGGTCGTCTCCACCTTCAGCCGCAAACGCGTCTTCGGCTACACTGCCGTCGCCTTTTCCTCGGTGGCCATAGCCGTCTTTGGCTTCTTCGTATGGGCCCACCACATGTTCATCATGGGCATCTCCAACTACGCCGTCCTCGTCTTCTCACTCCTCACCATGCTCGTCGCCGTGCCCTCCGCCATCAAGATCTTCAACTGGGCCTTTACCCTCTACAAAGGTTCCATCACCTTTGAAACCCCCATGCTCTATGCCTTCGGATTCATGGGCCTGTTCACCATCGGCGGCATGACCGGCGTCTTCCTCGGCGCCTCCGGAACCGATATTCACCTCACCGAAACCTACTTCATCGTCGCTCACTTCCACTTCGTCATGGTCGGCGGCATGTTGATGGCATTCCTCGCCGGCATCCATTTCTGGTGGCCTAAATGGACCGGCCGCATGTATCCGGAAAAAATCTCCCAGCTCGCGGCCGTCGTCACCTTCATCGGCTTCAACCTCACCTTCTTCCCGCAATTCATTCTCGGCACCCTGGGCATGCCGCGCCGCTACGCCGCTTACCCGCCTGAGTTCCAGATCCTCAATGTCTTCTCGACTGCCGGCGCAACCATCCTCGGCATAGGCTACCTGCTCCCCGTGCTTTACCTCACCTGGTCGCTCAAGTACGGCGCCATCGCCGGAAACAACCCTTGGCAGGCAACCGGCCTCGAGTGGCAAACCCAGTCCCCGCCCCTCACTGAGAACTTCCTCGAGATTCCCATCATGGACCACGAAGCCTACGACTACGAGTGGCTGGAACGCATGCAACAGAAAGAGGTGGCCAGTGTCGGATAGCCCCGCCATTCCTCACGGCGCACAGGTGGAAGCTGACTCCGCTCACCACGAGCACCCGTCCTACCAGCGCCACCATTTCGTCACCTTCGAGCAGCAGGCGGACACCACCAACTTCGCCATGTGGCTCTTCCTGCTCACTGAAATCATGTTCTTCGGCGGCCTGTTTACCGCTTACCTCATCATGCGCAACTGGTATTACCCCGCCTTCGTGGCCGCCTCCCACCAGTTGAATATCGGCTGGGGTACGGCCAATACCGCCGTCCTCATCACCTCCAGCTTCACCATGGCCATGGGCGTGTGGTGCGCCGAGACGCGCCGCAAAGCCGGCCTTGTCCTCTGCCTCGGGCTCACCTTCATCCTCGGACTCGCCTTCCTCGGCATCAAGTCCATCGAATACCACGAGAAGTGGGAGAAGCACCACATTCCCGGCCTCCACTACAGCATCAAGTCCTTCGTCGATCCCGCCTCCGATCCCGAGGTTTATAAGTCGTATCCCCAGGACACCGGACTGCAGCTTGACATGGCCAACAAGACCGAGCTTTACTTCTTCCTCTACTTCGCCATGACCGGCATGCACGCGCTGCACATGATTATCGGCATCGCTATCCTGGGATTCATGATCTTCCGCGCACGAGCCGGCGCCTATACCACCGGCCACGTCACCTTTGTCGAGAACTTCGGCCTCTATTGGCACTTCGTCGACATCATCTGGATCTTCCTGTTCCCGCTGCTCTATCTGATCAGCAGACATCAATAAAGGACAACACCGCATGAGCGAGCAAAACCTGCACCCGGCACAACAAGACCAAACAGAGCATCACATCGTAAGCCCCATCATCTACATTGCCGTCGGCGCCGCGCTGCTCGTGCTCACGGCCACCACCGTGGGAGTGTCGTTCATCGACCTCGGTATCTTTAACCCCATCGTTGCCCTGGCCATCGCCGTCATCAAGGCTGTGCTCGTGGTGCTCTTCTTCATGCACGTCAAATACTCGACCAAACTCACCAAGCTCACCGTCATCGCCGGCGTCTTCGTCTTCCTCGGCCTCATCAGCATGACCATGGCCGACTACATCAGCCGCGCCTGGGGCCGCTGGTAAGCTTCTTCCCCTTCCACGCAATAAGGGCCGCCCGCGAGCGGCCCTTTTCCTTGCCCCTCTACTTCAGCTCCCGTTGAGACTTGTCACCCTCAGCGGAGCGCTCCAAACTCGAAAATTTTGCCCTGAGCGCAGCCGAAGTCAAACCGTATTTCGTCTTCTTACCCGGTAAAGCCTGAGAATCCTCCCAAATCTGACGTGTGATGGATCACACTTGACCTGCTTCTCCGCTGTCCTATAATGGGCCACCATTCCATTCCCGGAAACTGCGTGCTTCGCTCTGCGTATTTCGATGGATTCCAAATTCATGTCCATTAGAAGATCTTCACAAAAGGAACGTCGATATCGGAAGCGGGTTGCACGTGCCCATCTGGAACCTCTCGCCGAACCTCACCCATCCAGCCCCATTCGGCAGGGCAAAAAAGCGCGCTTCTTCAGCGCAGTTTAAATCGCGACCCATCGTCGCCTTCGGCGTCTGGCTTCTCGCGCTCGCACCCTTCGGCCCAACCCTCACCGCCCCCGCGCAGTCGGCAACCCTCCGCGCTCCGGCCAAACCAATCCCGCAGCGCGCCAGTCTGCCTCCGCGCGTCGCCCAGGCCCAGCGTTTCCTCGCCCAGCGCGGCTTCGCCCCAGGCCATCGACTGGTCGTAAGACACTCCACCCCTCGCGTCCGCACCGCTACAACCCCGGCCCAGACCGCCGCAACGGCCACCTGGCAGCCGCTTGGCCCCACAGCCGTCCAGACGCCGGACTTTGGCCTCGTCACCGGCCGCGTCTCCGCCCTCGCGCTCGACCCCTCTGACGCGACCGGAAATCATCTATATCTGGGAACCACCGGAGGCGGCGTCTGGGCAGCCGCCAACGCCGCCGGCTCCAGGCCGTCCTCCATCGCGTTCGCCCCGCTCACTGACGCCGTTAACGCCCTCGGAGGCGCAATCGATGCATCCATCAGCATCGGCGCACTCACCGTCCAGCCCGGCGCCACCGGTGTCATCCTCGCCGGCACTGGCGATCCCAACGACGTCCTCGACTCCTATTACGGCGCCGGCATTCTCCGCTCCACCGACAGCGGAACCACATGGACCCTGATTCAGAGCACCCAGGACAAGGAAGACGGCCTCGCCGCACAGGACGTCAGCTTTGTCGGCGAGGGCTTTGCTGGCTTTGCGTGGAGCACACCCAATCCCCAGCTCGTTGTTGCCGCCGTATCCCAGGCCTATGAAGGCACCCTGGTCGATGCGGACCGTGCCGGCTCAAGCTACGAGGGCCTCTATTATTCCTCCGACGCAGGCGTTACCTGGCACATGGCCACCATCACCGATGGCAGCGGCCAGGACGTGCAGGGTCCGCTCGATATCTTCGCCGCGCCGGACGGCAATGCCGCTACGGCTGTGGTTTGGAACCCGTTACGCCGGCTATTCATTGCCGCTGTCCGCTTTCACGGCTACTACAGCTCGCCCGACGGCATCACCTTCACCCGCATGACCGCCCAGCCCGGTTCCGGCCTCACCCCTCTCTTCTGCCCCACCAATCTCGGCAGCACCGGCTCCATTGACTGTCCCATCTTTCGCGGCGCGCTCGCAGCCAACCCGGTCACCGGCGACACCTTTGCCTGGACCGTCGATCTCAATAACCAGGACCAGGGGCTGTGGCAGGACCCATGCGCCCTCAGCGGGAGCGCATGCGGAAATGCCGGCATCACCTTTGCCCGGCAATTAAACACGGCGGCGCTCGAATCCAGCACCAACGAGGGTGCCGTCACCATTTCCAATGGCAATTACAACCTCGCCCTGGCCGCCGTTCCCTCCCAGCAGGACACGCTTGTCCTTGCCGGCGGCAACGATCTGTGGAAGTGCAGTCTCTCCATGGGTTGCCAATGGCGCAACACCACCAACTCCACCACCTGCATGAGCGCAGGCGTCGCCGAGTTCCAGCACGCCGTCGCCTGGAACGCAGCCAATCCCCTCGAAATCTTCATCGCCAACGACAGCGGCCTCTGGCGCTCCGAAGACGCCATCGGCGAATCTGGCCCGTCCTGCTCGCTGTCCGACTCCACTCACTTCCAGAACCTCAACGCCGGCCTTGGCTCACTCGCTGAAGTCGTCAGCCTCTCCCCGGTTCTCTCCACTCCCTACACCATCATGGCCGGCCTCGGCGTCAACGGTACCGCCGGCGTCAAAAACTCCGCGCTGACCGCCGACTGGCCGCAGATTCTCTCCGGCTACGGCGGTCCGGTGGCCATCGATCCCGCAAACCAGGACAACTGGTACGTCAACGCTCAGTCCGGAGTTTCCATCTACCGCTGCTCGCAAACCTCCCCGTGTACGCCCGCCGATTTCGGCTCCAGTCCCGTGGTCACCGACGCCGACGTTAACCTCCAGCCCGGCGTCATGCCCGTGCCTGCGATCTTTCTTGTCGACCCCCTCGACTCGACCCAGTTGCTCATTGCAACCTGTCAACTCTGGCGTGGTCCGGCTGATGGCTCCGGCTGGACCTCAAGCGATTCGCTCACTCCCATCCTCGATAGCGGCGCAACCAACGCCCCCTGTAACGGCGATGCGCTGGTCCGCTCCATGGCCGCAATGAAGCTTCCCTCCGGCGGCGAAATCATCTATCTCGGCACCTACGGCTCCGCCAACGGCGGCGCAAACCTTCCCGGCCATGTCTTAAGCGTCACCAACAATCCCTCCTCCGGCGCTGCCCCTTCCTGGTCCGATCTCACCCTCAATCCCGTCGTCAACGACTCAAATAACCTCAACTTCTACGGGCTTGACATCTCCAGCGTTTTCATCGATTCCCACGACACCTCCGGAAACACCGTCTACGTCACGGTTGCAGGCATCGGGAGCCCCAGCCAGCAGGTTGAAGTCGTCTATCGCTCCACCGACGGCGGAGCGCACTGGTCCGATCTCACCGCCAACCTCCCAGACGCGCCCGCCAACAGCATCGCCGTCGATCCCCAAAACGCCAATACTGTCTACTTAGCCACCGATCAGGGCGTCTACTTCACCTCCCAGGTGGCAAACTGCACCCAACTCCCCTACCTCTGCTGGTCGCCCTTTGGAACCGGCTTGCCCGATGCTCCCGCCGTCGCGCTCAGCGCCGCTCCCGCCTCCGCATCCGCGCAGCTTCTGGTGGCCGCCACTTACGGGCGCGGCATCTGGCAAACTCCGCTTTTCACCGCCGGCGCCCGGCTCACCACCGCCTCCGCTCTGCCCACAACCCTGGTCTTCGCCAGCCAGCCTCTCGGCAACGCCGGCCCTTCGCAAACCGTAACCGTTGAGAACACCGGCAGCATCGCCCTCACTCCCGTTTCCATCGCCGTCACTGCCGGCTTCAGCGAAATCGACAACTGCGTGAATGTCTCTGTTTCGGCCGCAGGAAGCTGCTCCATTCAGGTCAGCTTTGTCCCCGCCGTCGCCGGCTCGCTCACCGGCCAGTTGATCATTTACGCCAACATCTATGGCGGCCAATTGGCCGTCGACCTCGACGGAACCGCAACCGCGGCGGGAGCCATCAGCCTCACTCCATCCCTGATCAGCTTCGGCCAGGTCGCGGTGGGCTCAACCTCCGCCTCGCTCCCGGTCCAGGCCGCCAACAGCAGCTCGGCCGCAATCCCCATCACCTCCATCGCCGTTACCGCTCCCTTTGAGATTGCCGCCAACTCCTGCCCGGCAGCCTCCCTGCCGGCCGGCGCCGATTGCCAGTTTGAAATCGGATTCGCGCCCACTCAGACCGGGCCGGCCAGCGGAACACTCACCCTGACCGACGGCGACGGAACCCAGACCGTCGATCTCACCGGGATCGGCGCAGCCCCGCCAACTGACGCGCTTAGCCCCACCTCGCTTGCATTTCCTGCCACCGCGGTCGGCCAGCCCTCGCCATCGCAGAACGTTACGCTCAGCAACACCGGCAGCCTGCCTCTCACTTCCATCTCCGTCTCGGCAACAAGTGGCTTTCAATTCACCAACGGATGCACCACGCTGCTCGCCGCCGCATCCTCATGCACCATCGCCGTCAAATTCGTTCCCATTCAGTCCGGCGCTTTCACCGGCACTCTCACGGTTGCCGATTCGCTGCGCACCCAAACCGTTGCCCTGTCCGGCGCCGGAGTTGCGCCTGCCGCCTTCACCATCAACCCCTCCAGCCTCACCTTTACCAACCAGCAACCAGGCGTTCCCAGTTCCCCCCAGGCGCTTACCATCACCAACAGCGGCGGAGCGCCCATGGCCAACATCGGCTTCCAGATCACAGGTCCGGCCGCCGCCAGCTACTCGCTTGGCGTCACCACCTGCGGCGCGCTCCTCAACAATGGCGCTATCTGCACCGTCCAGGTCATCTTTACCCCGTCGGCAACCGGCGCGATCGCGGCCTTGCTGGCCGTCACTTCGTCCACCGCCGGCGTCGCCGCGGCCTCCATCCAGCTCAACGGCTCCGGCCAACTCGCCACCGGACTGGGATCGAGTCCATCGCAACTGACGTTTGCGTCAGTGGTCGGCGTCGGCCAGTCCAGCTCGGCGCAGCCGCTCACCATCACCAACTCCAGCAGCTACTCCATCGCCAATCTCACGCTCTCCGTAACCGCGCCCTTCACACTCTCCCAAAACACCTGCACCGCAAGTCTCGCCGCGGGCGCAAACTGCACGGCCGCCGTCGTCTTCGAGCCCACCACTCCCGGCCCTGCTTCCGGCGCGTTGACCCTCACATCCACTTCCGTTGCTTCTCCGGTCTCCGTCGCTCTCTCCGCCACCGGCTTTGATTTCTCCGTCACTGTCACAGGCCTCACCGGCCAAACTGTCTCCAGCGGACAAACCGCCGTCTTCCCCCTCGTGATCACTCCCAACGGCGCGCAGGGCACATTCACCTTCGCCTGCGGCACCCTGCCCTCGAACACGCTTTGCTCCTTCAACCCTGCCACTCAAACCCTCCCCTCCGGCGTCCAGGGAAACGTCAACGCCGAATTCTCCACCGGCCAGTCGAGTTCGTCCGCCCGTGCTGAAGCTCCATCCGGCTGGCGCGCACTGCCCTTGCTCTGCGGCCTGCTTCTGCTGCCCCTGGCTCGGGCCCGGCGTCGCAAAATCTTTCTCTCCGCCCTGCTCGCCATTCTTCTTGCCGCCGGCGTCTCCAGTTGCACCAGCTCCAGCGGCGGCACCGGCGGCGCTCCGCCCGGCGGGGGCTCCGGCTCAACGCCGGCCGGAACCTACACCATTCCCGTTACCGTAACCTCCACCGGCGTCTCGCATTCGGTCAACCTCACGCTCACCGTCGACTGAGCCGCTATCGGCCGCAATCCGCGCACCGGCTATACTTGTTTTTCGGGAATCAACTGGAAGCTCCGGCAAAAAACGAGCCGGCGACCTGATGGGGAAGCCAGGAAATGGCAGAAAAAGTCACAGTAGAAGAAGTCGAGCGCGTAGCGGAACTGGCTCACCTGGAACTCAAGCCGGATGAGGCCGCGCGCATGTTGACCGATCTGAACGCCATCCTCGACTACGTCGCCGAACTCAATCAGCTCGACACCTCGGGCGTTGCTCCTCTCGCGCAGGTCGGCGAGCTGGGACAATTTTCGAGCGTTCCCCGTCCCGATCAGGTCGAGGCTTCACTCGACCGCGCCGCCGTGATGTCTCAGGTCCCCGAAACCGATGGGGTTTTCTTCAAAGTTCCCAAGGTGATTGAGCGGTAAGCGCAGCGAAAGAGAGGAAAGCCGGATTGCCCAGCGAATCCAATCCACCCGAATCTTACGTCGAGAAGCCGCTCACTCTGGCTGCCTTGCGCGCCGATCTCGCTGCCGGTCGCACCAGGGCCGTCGACCTCGCCGCCGCCTATTTCCAGCGCATCGAGAAAAAAAATCCGCGCCTTAACATCTTTCTGAGCCTCACCAAAGAACGAGCCCTCGAGCAGGCCGCCCGCATTGACGCACTCGCCGCCAAGGGCGATCCGTTGCCCCCGCTGGCCGGCGTTCCGGTCGGCATCAAAGACGTGTTGATCGTGAAAGGCGCTCCCGCCACCGCAGGCTCCAGAATTCTCAAAGGCTATCGCCCTCCCTATGATGCCACTGCCGTCGCCAAACTTGAAGCCGCCGGCGCCGTGCTCCTCGGCAAGCTCAACTGCGACGAGTTCGCCATGGGCTCCTCGAATGAAAATTCAGCGTATGGTCCCGTCCGCAACCCCTTTGACACCGAACGCGTTCCTGGCGGCTCCAGCGGCGGCTCGGCCGCGGCTGTCGCCTCAAACCTCGCCGTAGCCACTCTTGGATCGGACACGGGCGGCTCCATCCGCCAGCCCGCAAGCTTTTGCGGCGTGGTCGGCGTGCTGCCCACTTACGGTCGGGTCTCGCGCTACGGACTCATCGCTTTTGCTTCTTCGCTCGATCGCATCGGCCCTTTCGCCTCCAATGTGCGCGACGCCGCCACCCTCCTCGGCGTCATCGCCGGACACGACCCCAAAGACGCCACCAGCTCCCCGGCTCCCGTCGACGACTACGCCGCTGAATGCGACAAGCCCGTTGCCGGCCTGCGCATCGGCGTTCCCGCGGAATATTTTGCCGAAGGCCTCGATCCCGAGGTCCGCGCCGCCGTCGAGAAGGGAATTGCCGCCCTTCAAGCCGCCGGATGCACCGTCAAGCCGGTTTCGCTGCCTCATACCAAATACGCCGTCCCCGTGTATTACCTCGTCGCCACGGCCGAAGCCAGCGCCAACCTTGCCCGCTTCGACGGCGTGCGCTACGGCTACCGCTCGCCCGCGTCCGACACGCTTTCCGCCATGTATTCTCACTCCCGCGACGAGGCCTTCGGCGCTGAAGTCAAGCGCCGCATCCTGCTCGGTACTTACGCGCTTTCCGCCGGCTACTACGACGCCTACTACCTCAAGGCGCAGCAGGTCCGCCGCCTTCTGGCCGAGGAATTCCTCCGCGCCTTCACTGAGGTCGATGCAATCGTCACTCCCACCGCGCCCACGCCCGCCTTTAAAATTGGTGAGAAATCCGACGATCCGCTGGCCATGTACCTGGCCGATATCTACACCGTCACCGCCTCGCTAGCCGGCATCTGCGGCGTGAGCGTTCCTTGCGGCCGAACCCAGGCCATACTACCCGTCGGCATGCAAGTGCTGGCCGGCCATCTGCGCGAGGCCACTGCCTTCCGCGTCGCCCGCGCCGTCGAGGCCGCCGAACTGTAAGGGAAAGAACCCTCATGCAAGCAAGGCGGAAGTTCGGATCCATTGCCATCGTTCTCGCAGTTGCCATTTCTGCAGCTCTACCGGCTCCCGCCGCTCCACGCAAGAGCCACACTGTCGTTCTCGGCGCCGTCAAGCGCGTCCCTTATTCCAAGGCCGGCGATCCCTCCGGCGCGTCTGCCGGCGAGGACGCGCTCAAAATTCGCGCCCTCCTGGTCGACGGAATCCTCAAGGAATGGACTACCGGCGACCCGCACGACGTAACGGATCGAAGCTTTGTGGTGCGCCGCGTCATCCGCCTCAACGACGCTCTGCCCGCGGACAAGCAGGGTCCCGGCGACAAGCCAGGGCAATGGGTCTGGCAGCGCGGTCCCTGGCTTCTTATCGACCGCGTCACCGGTCGCGCCGTCGCTCTCAAGTTGCCCGATTACGACCCCGGCGTCAGCCAGATCTCCTGGTTTCGCGACTACGGGGCCTATTGCGGCGTCACCGTCAGCGGCAAGAGCCTCTTTGCCGTCGTTGCTCAAATTGAGGCGCGCAAACCGGTGCTCGCTAAAAAGCTCTCCGCGTTCGATCCTGGAAACCACCCCGATCCAGCCTGCCTGCAACCTGACTGGCAGCGCGAGCCGCTTCGCGTCACCTTTCACCCCGCCGGAAAGGACGCCGTCAGCTACAACATCGTGCCCGCATCCGCGCAGCTGGTCGAAGATTCCTCCGACGAGCCGGAAACGCCCGCCCCCGCCCCTGCTCCTCCGCCAAAGTAACCCTGCTCCGGGCGCACTTCAATAGGGACGAACACCGGGTGCCCCATGTCCCGATTTTGGGACATGGGAAACCACAGCCCTTCCCCGCCCATTTCTCAACCGGCCACAAAGCTCCGTGCCCCACCCTCGCGCTTTTTTCTTGCGCGAGGGTGGGAACGCAAGAACTAAGATCGTAACGGGCTTCTCCATCCGCCCAACCAAGGAACATGGAATCTCTCGACGAACTCCTCACGAAAGCCGAAGCCGCGCACGGGCACCTCTGCGCGGGCCAGATTCTCGGGGTCCGCATGACTCTCCTCGGCCTCGACCGACTCGCCATAGCCGACCCGCGAGGCGCGGACCGCAAGCGCCTGCTCACCTTCGTCGAAATCGATCGTTGCGCCACCGACGCCATCGCCATGGTTACCGGATGCCGCCTCGGCAAGCGCGCCCTCAAATTCCGCGACTGGGGCAAGATGGCCGCCACCTTCGTCGATCTCGCTTCAGGCTGCGCCTTGCGGGTCATCGCCCGCGAAGACTCGCGCCAGCTCGCCAGTCGCAACTATCCCCACATCGAGAACCGCAACCTGCAGCAGATGCAGGCCTACCGCGAACTCCCCGATGCCGATCTCTTTCGTGAGCAATGGGTCCGCGTCGCTATCCCGCCCGGCGACTTGCCAGGCTACAAGGCCGATCGGATGATCTGCCCGCGCTGCGGAGAGGGCGTGAACTTCGGGCGCTACGTCCAGATCGGCAATGAGCAGCTCTGCCTCACCCGCGCCAACCCCGCGCTGCGATACTGGCAGCCGGCCGATCCCCAGCCGTAACCCGCATCGGCAACATTTACGCCTGTTTCTACCGTTTCTCGTCTCTCCAGAATCCCCAAAGCGCCCAGAGCATAAACCCTACCGACATGACCACGGGAACAAACCACAGCGAGCCGGGGTGAAAAGTGTCCATGAGAGTCGACTCCTCGTGCAGGTCCCAAGAGCAGCGAACGCGGGCCTGATTGGAGGCGCGCGCAAAGCCGAAAAATCCTGCGAGTTCAGAAGAAACCCCAGCCGATAAGGATGGAGTAGTCGATCCATAAGAGCTTCATAAGGAGGGCCGTGAGCAGTATCACGGCCGTATCCGTCGTCACAACCGTTGCGGGTCGGAGAATTGGCCGTCCATCCGGCGTTTCTCTTGAGAAAACGCCCCATAGGGCGCTTCCGGAGCGTTTCAGGGGATTTCAAAAACCGCCAAATCCGCCCCATTCCGGCCTTTCCCGGCCGCTCTCAGCCTTGACACGCTACCGGCCTCGCGTATCTTATCTTTCTAGGCACTCTTTTGGATTCCCGGTATCGCCCGCGCCGCCTCTTTTCGGTTGGCTTCCGTATTCGGAGATCCAGAAGAAAGCTGTGTCGAACAGGAAGCTGACGGCAGTAGGGTCTTCAAGTCTTGGTTGCTTTCGGGATGTGGTTGAGTTCCCCGTGGCAGCCTGGCCCTCCTTCCAGAGCCTGGGCAGAGAGTAACCAAGCCCCAGGACCATTCCCGGAGACAAATCTCAGTTTTTCAGGCGCTCGCTGCGGCGGGTGCGCCTGTGCCCCGGACGGCGGCAATCGCCGGCCTTCCGGGCGAGCAAAGGATGAAAGTGGCAACAAGTTTCGCATTCTTGGTGGCTGCGGCCGCCCCGGTAGGTGGAGGCGGCATCACCATGCTTCTCCCCCTGCTCCTCATTCCAGTGTTGTACCTGGTCATGATTCGCCCCCAGCAGAAGCGGCAAAAACAGTGGCAGGCCATGCTGGCCGGCATCAAGTCCGGTGACCGCGTCACAACCGCAGGCGGCATTCGCGGCACCATCATTTCCATCAAGGATGACGTCATCATCATTCGTGTCGCTCCCGATAACCTCAAACTCGAAGTGGCCAAGAGCGCCATCGCCTCGGTCACCACCCAGGAATCCTCTTCGGGCTCCTGATTTTTCTTGAAACGCTTTTGATCTTTTGACTAGAGAAACGGAAACATGAAGAAAAATCTCAAAAGCAGGGTTGCCCTGATTATCGCCACCTTGCTCATCTTTACTTACGGCATCTTTGGGATACCGTCGGGAATCAGCGGCGCCGCCCTCAAGGAAGCGCTCACCAAACGCATTCACCTTGGTCTCGATCTTCAAGGCGGCGTGCACCTCATCCTGCAGGTCGTCGTGTCTGAAGCCGTAGGCGACGAAACCGACAGCGTCGTCGCGCGCCTTCAGCAGGACCTGAAGACCGCCAACCTCGGCTTCTCGCAGGTCATCAAGCCCGACCCCAAAAATCCTGAACTGGTAAAGGTCGAGGGCATCAGCCCCGCCAATGTCAGCGCCGCCCGCTCCCTCCTCGACCAGAAGTATTCGAGCGAATACGACCTCAACGACACCGACAATGACACCGCCTTCACGCTGGTCATGAAGCCGCAGGTCGAAAAGGATCTCGAAGCAAAGACCGTTCAGCAGGCCATCGAGACCATTAACGATCGCGTCAACTCTCTGGGCGTCAGCGAGCCCAAGGTCGCTCCTTACAGCCTCGGCGCCAACCAGATTCTTGTCGAACTGCCGGGCATCTCCGATACCGATCAGGTCAAGAACGCCATTCAGTCCACGGCCCGCCTCGAGATTCATGCGGTCGACGACGACCCCTCGGGATACCAGGATGAGCAATCGGCCATCACCGCGGCTGGCGGCGCCATCCCTCCTGACGCGGAACTGGTTCACGGCTCGGGACAAATGGTCTCCGACTCCGACGCTGACAGAGTCTTTATTATCAATCGCGCCCCAGTCGTTTCCGGCACCGATTTCCGCTCCGCCGATCCCAGCACCAATCAAAATACCGGCCAGAGAATGGTTGAGTTCACGCTGACTGACGAGGCCGGAAACCGCTTCTACGATTACACCAGCGCCAACGTAGGAAAAAGCATGGCCGTGGTCATGGGAAACCGCGTGCGCGAAGTGGCCGTCATCAAGAGCGGCATCCACGACCGGGGAGAAATCGAAGGCACTTTCAGCCAGGACGAAGTCACCATGCTCTCCAAGCTGCTCCGCACCGGCGCGCTGCCCACCTCGCTCAACTTCCTTGAGGACCGCACCGTCGGCGCTTCCCTGGGTGCCGACTCCGTCCGCGAGGGCGTTACCGCCGCCATCGTCGGCGTTCTCGTCGTCATGATCTTCATGCTCGTTTACTACAAGGGCTCGGGCATCAACGCCGATCTGGCCCTGTTCCTCAACCTGGTAATCCTGCTCGGATTCATGGGATTTTCGCAGTCCACGCTCACCCTGCCCGGCATTGCAGGAGTCATTCTCACCATCGGTATGGGCGTCGATTCCAACGTGCTCATCTTTGAGCGCATCCGCGAAGAGATTCGCGCCGGCAAGGCTGCCTCGGCCGCCGTCGATCAGGGCTTCGCGCACGCCTGGGTGACCATCGTCGATACTCACGTCACCACCATCGTCTCCGCGGCTATTCTGTTCCTCTTCGGAAGCGGGCCGGTCAAGGGCTTCGCCGTCACCCTCACTTTCGGTCTGCTGGCCAACCTCTTCACCGCGGTCTATGTCTCGCGCATCATCTTTGAGGCCCACCTGAACAAGCTCAAACCCGGAGAAATGGTCTCCATCTAGTTTCTTGTTGCAAAACCTGCCGGCGCGCTCGTTGCCGCCCGCAGCCTGAAAATATCGAACGCTGGAGTCCACGAACTCCAGCACCTGGAAGGGAAGTAAATCAGTGGAATTGTTTCATGGCGTGAATGTGAATTGGCTGGGAAAGAAATGGTATTTCCTCGCCTTTTCAATGATCTTCAGCGTGGCCGGCATCATCTCCATGGGATGGCACTGGAAGCACATCGGCAGCCCCGTACCCCTCGGCGTTGATTTCCGCGGCGGTACTGAACTGCAAATCAAGTTCGACAACCCGCCCGACATTAACCAGATTCGCCAGGCCATCGACGCAGCCGGCATCCAGGGCTCGACCATCTCCAGTTACGATGTGCCCGCCAATCACGAGGTACTCATCAGCCTGCCCGAACAGGTCAACGAGAGCGCCCTCGACGTAGGCCGCCAGCAGATTCACGATGCTCTCCAAGGGCACTACAACAATCCATTCACCGTCATTGATACGCAGGTCGTCGGCCCCACCGTCGGACACCAGCTCGAAGGGCAGGCCTTGCGCGCGACCCTCTATTCCATGCTCGGCATGCTGGTCTACCTCTGGTTCCGTTTCCAGCTCATCTACGGCGTGGCCGCGGTCGTGGCCTGCTTCCATGACACCCTGATTACCGTCGGCGCATTCGCCCTTACCAATCAGGAGATCAGCCTCACCGTCATCGCCGCCATCCTTACCCTGGTCGGCTATTCCATGAACGACACCATCGTCGTCTTCGACCGCATCCGCGAAAATCTGCGCCTCAGCCGCCGCGAGCCGCTGCCCGATCTCGTCAATCGCAGCATCAATCAAACCTTGAGCCGGACCGTCCTCACCTCCGGCCTCACTTTTCTCACTGTGCTTTCTCTCTATGTTTTCGGCGGCGAGGTTCTGAAAGGCTTTTCTTTTGCGCTGGTGGTGGGTATCCTTATCGGTACGTATTCTTCCATCGCCGTGGCCGCTCCAATGCTCGTGGCCTGGCAGGAATGGCGCGCGAAAAAAGGCAGGTCAACTGCTCTGCCCGCGGCAAGACGTCCGCGAGTTTAAGCTTTTTACCGCTTTGGCGCTGCCTCGATGTCAGGCGCAGGCCAGGGCTTTGGCGAAACCGGGGAACGTTTTCTTGGAAATCGCCGCTGCTCGGTGTAATGGATTTTGTAGAACGGATTTGTGATTCTGGGGCCCAGGTGACCGATTTTTGCACCGGACTTGCAGCACCTTTTGCACCCGGATGCGTGGTTCTGTTAAGGTTGACACGCTTCTATAAGACCGTTTTCACGCTCGGGAACATTTGCAGTTCTCACGGTGTCTAATTAGAGGTAACCAACACCCGAATTCGAGGCTGGCCATGTTTGAAGATTCCACATTTGAATCCGGCGGTCGGATCAAGACCAAAAGCGGTCGTTGGATGATGTTCACGGGTATCATCAACGGCTCCATTCTGATCCTCCTGATCCTGATCCCGCTGATCTACCCTGAGGCGTTGCCAAGGGCTTCCATGCTCACCGTATTGACTACCCCTCCGCCTCCTCCGCCGCCACCCCCGCCGCCTCCTCCGCCTGAAGTCATTCACGTGGTCCATGTGCAGTCGGAAATGATGAACAATCAGCTCACCGCCCCCACCCGCATTCCGCACAACATCCAGGTTGTTTCTGAGAAGGAAGCGCCCCCGTCTAATTTTGGTGTGGCCGGCATGGAAGGCATGGGCGGCAGCGGTGGCGGCGTCATGGGCAGCATCTTCGGCAGTGGTGAGGCTCCCAAAATCAAGGCCGCGCCTCCCAAGAAGGTGAGCATCTCGGCCGGAGTCATGGTGGGCATGCTCATTCAGAAGACACAGCCCGTCTATCCTCCCATTGCAAAGGCCGCCCGCGTTTCCGGGACGGTCGTCCTCCAAGCCACTATCTCCAAGCAAGGAACGATTGAAGGCCTGCACGTCGTCAGCGGTCCGGCCATGCTCCAGCAGGCCGCCATGGACGCCGTCAGAACATGGCGTTACCGGCCCTACCTGCTCAACAATGACCCGGTAGAAGTCGAGACTACGGTGAACGTGATCTTCACCCTCGGTGGATAAACACTCTGGCTCCTTGCCGCACTTTGGCAGGGAGCTTTCCTTTTGACCTGAATGCGAATCCCGAAAGAGCCGCATTCCCAGACCGTCCGCTGCGCGGACAGCCTCAGCCCACAAGAAAACTCCTTAGGAGGAACGATTCAGTGATTCTCGCTCAGCTCACACACCTCGCTTCGCATATGGTCAATAGCCTGGCCCTGTTCCAGGAAGAACAGGCGGTCAGCTTCAGCCCCCTGGGGCTGTGGAATAACATGGGATGGTTGGTACGCGGCGTCGTCATCGTCCTGTTCGTCGAGTCGATCTGGTCTCTGGCCGTTATGATCGACCGTTACCTGTACTTCTCCGCCGCCCGCAAGCAGTCCCGCGAGTTCGCCCCCAAGGTCGCCGGCGCCCTCAAGGACAGCAAGCTTGAAGAAGCCATCAAGATTGCCGACCGCAGCAAGAAATCCCACCTCGCCGAGGTCGTCACTGCCGGCCTGCAGGAGTTCCGCGCTTCCTCCGGGATCGCCAACGATGAAACCATAGCCAGCTCCGGCCGCGCGCTGGAGAGGGCCGAGGCCATCGTCCACGCCAAGCTAAAAGGGGGACTTTCGGTGCTGGCCACCATCGGCGCCACTGCGCCGTTCGTTGGATTGCTCGGCACCGTCATCGGCATTCTGCACGCCTTCCAGCAGATCGCCACGCAGAAGATCGCGGGCATCGGCGCGGTTGCCGGCGGCATCTCTGAAGCGCTTGTAACCACGGCCTTCGGATTGTTTGTGGCCATCCCCGCCGTGATGGCGTTCAACTACTTCACCGGGCGCGTCGAGAACTTCGACGTCGAGATGGATAACTCCTCGAGCGAACTTATCGACTATTTCATCAAGCAGAGCCACAAGCGCTAAGCGAAGCGGCTGTTGGCTCGGGCGAGCTCCTCTCGCGGGGCAGGAGAATTCAAATTCTCCTGCCCGGCATTTTGAATTTCGCGCGGGCTGCTTGGTTTCCAGGTAATGCCGGACCCGATCCGGAACAAAATTTCAGACGCACGGAGACCCAACAATGGGAATCACGGTTCGCGAAGAAGGTAGAAAAGTTACTTCCAACATCAATGTCACCCCCATGGTCGACGTGATGCTGGTGCTGCTCATCATCTTTATGGTGATCACCCCCATGCTCCAGAACAAGGTCGCCATCGACATGGCCCAGGTGGCCAATCCCACCGCCATGCCCGACGCTGACAAGGACGACGCCATTGTCGTCGCTATCACGCGCGATGGGGGCGTGTTCCTCGGCTCAAACAGGGTTGATCCAAGCCAGCTTGGTGGTCTGGTACGCGACAAACTGGCCGACAAAACCGACAGGACCATCTTTATCCGCGCGGATGCACGTGCACAGTACCGGGCTGTTGAAGACGCCATCGACGATGTCCGCACCGCCGGCGTGGAAGAGGTGGGCTTGTTGACGCAGAGACGCGAAGGTAATGCACCGGGTGGCCAGTAACCCGGCGCTCTCGCTCTAACTATTTCGACCAAATGAGGAGTTTTCTGACATGGCAATGACAACTGGTTCCGCGGGCGGTTACTCGGCCGACATCAACGTTACCCCGATGATCGATATTTTGCTCGTATTGTTGATCATCTTCATGGTCATCGTGCCGGTCACTCCCAAGGGCCTCGATGCCCTCGTGCCCCAGCCCCCCAAGAATCCTACGCAGGTGCAGCCCAACGACCGCACCATTGTCGTCCAGGTCCTGTATCGCCCCGGTCAGGCCCCGGCGTACAAGATAAATGAACTCGATGTGGCGCACGCTGAGCTGCAGTCCAAGCTGACCGACATTTACGCCAACCGCGCCGAGCGCGTCATGTTCGTCAGAGGCGACGACAATGTCAACTTCGCCTCCATCGCCGACGTCATCGATATCGGCCGCGCCGCCAACGTGGACCACATCGGGTTGATGACTCCCAAAATTCAGGAAGGCCAGTAGCAATTCCCGCCGGCCGGGCCCGGCGCAGTTCGGTTCGCTCCAGGATTTCGGCTCCTCTTCGGGTTGCCGGCTGTGTCCGGAGGTACTTTGTCCGGATGGTTGTAGGAGTACAATTTTTTCACCCTGGTTTCGGTTGCTTCCGCCCGCTGCCAGTTGCATTTCATTCCAGGCTCGGCCGAGACGCCTTTGCCTGAAGGAGAAGGAAAAGAACATGAATCGACCCGCACGTTTTACGGCGCTCGCGGTTGCTTTGGCCGGCATGGTGGTTTACATGAGCGGGTGCCAGCAGCTTGAAGCCCGCGACCAATTGAACAAGGGAGTGGAAGCTTACAAGAGCGCACACTACGAAGAGGCAATCGATCACTTCCAGAGAGCCACCCAACTGGATCCCAACCTGCCCATGGCCAAGACCTACCTGGCCACAGCGCTTGCCCAGAACGTGGTCCCTCAACTCAATACGGCCGACAACCTGAAGACCGCGGATCAGGCGATTGGCATCTTTCAGGAAGTCCTCGCCAAGGATCCAAACGATGTAAACAGCATGAAGCAGATCGCGGGCATTTACTTCAGCCTCGCAAATCACGACAATCCGGCTACCTGGGAAAAGGACCTCGACAGTGCCGAGGAATGGCAGAAAAAGGTTCTGGCCGTCGATTCCAAGGATCCTGAAGCCGCTTACACGGTCGGCGTCATCGACTGGACAAAGGCTCACCAGAACAAGCTCAAGGCATTGCAGGATGCCGGCCTCAACGACGATGGCAAAGGCAACGTGAAGGCCCCTAAAAAGGTCATGGAACCGCTCTCCGCGCTCAACGGTCCGCTTGTCACAGAGGGTCTCCAGTATCTCAACCAGGCCGTCGACAACCGCGCCAACTACGACGACGCCATGCAGTACCTCAATCTGATCTACCGCAACAAGGCGGATGTGGACTACGGCAATGCTTCAGCCGTCAACGCGGATCTGGCCGCAGCCCAGGATTGGACCAACAAGGCGATGAGCACGCGCAAGGCGAACGAAGCGAAAAAGAATGCCGGGCCCGGCGGCATCACCTTGGATTCGAACGGCAACATGAAGTAAGGGTCGCACCATCGTCTCTGATGTAAAAACGGCCCCTGCCATGGCAGGGGCCGTTTTTACGGTCTCTCTGTTCCAACCCATAAAACTACATGCCAGGACTCGGTGCCTCTTCCTTTGTGTTACTCAGAACCCCGGCCAAGCGGAGCTGAAAAAACTGAACCCCTTCGATTCGCAAATCGTGCGAAACCACCACTTCCCCAAAACGCCCATCGCCGGGCCGGCAAATCCGCCAGTCGCCCGCGCGCTGCGCCCTATTGACCGCCCTGCTTCAAAATCTGCTCGGCAAAGTAGTTTCGAACCTTGGCGTCATCCTGCAGCGACTCATAGTAAGCATTCTGCAGCAATTGCTTCTGTCCATCGTGCAGCAACTGGTGGATCCCCTGTTGAACCCGCGGCAACTCTCTCTGTCCCGCCGGCTCGCGCGCAATCAGCTTGTAGATCGCGTAGCCCTCAATCTTGTGTCCCGGCCCTGAATTGTCGTAAACGGGCAGCACATCGGTAAACTGATCCGGCTTCAGCTTGCTGATCGCGTTATAAAGTTCCGCATCGCCGCGCAGTCCTGACTCGGCAATGAAGCCCATATCCCCGCCGCTCGACGCTGTGTTCGGATCCTCGGAGAAGTTCATCGCCAAAGTCGCAAAATCGTCGCCGCTTTCCAGCCGGTTGTGCAGCGTATCGATCTTTTTCTTGGCGTCCGCCTCGCCTGAGGCCTTGTTGTTCTGCAGGTTCCCCGCCTGCTGCGCGGGTGCCGTGGTTACCGCAATTCGCGCCAGCCGGTACTGCGGCTCGATCAGATCGAAGTCTGCCTTGTGCGCCGTGTAGTAGTCGCGGATCTGCCCGTCCGTGATGTTGATCTTCGATTCGATTTCCTTGTTCAGCAGCTTTTCTGAGGTCAATGACCGGCGAATGTCGTGTTTCAGATCGTCCAGGGTCAGGTTGCGCTGTTTCAGCTGGTTGTCGAACTCTTCCTGCGTGTAGGGCGCGCGCATTTCCGTCAGCTTTGCATTCACGTCCTCGTCCGTGGCCGCCAGGTTCAGTTTGGCCGCCTGCTGCTGAAGAATCTCGTCCTGGATCATCCCATGCAGTACCTGCAGGCGCCGCATGTCGGCTGCCACCGGCGATGGCATTTGCGGGCTGTCGCCCAGGCTCGCCTGGTAATGCCGCTCAAGGTCTGCGCGCAATATCTCCTTGCCGTTCACCGTGGCCACCACGTTCGCCGATGGCGGCCGGTGGCAGCCCGCCACGGCGCAGAACAGTGCGCCGCCAAAGAAAATGAGGAAGGCAAAACGAAAACCAGTCCGTAGATTCGATTCGACTTGCAACGTGGTCGCTCCTGTGAGGCTGTTCCAATGGTTTCGCAACGACTGTCCCCTGATTCCGCCGCATTCCAGAGATTCTTTCCCCAAAAACATCCCCGGCGGAACGTCGGAAAGTGCGCATCAATCGCAAAACTGCTCGTTAACCCCAGCATTCAAGGATAAATCCCTGGCCCTTCGTGCGGATAGGGCCTCCAGCGACTACTTGCTCGTCGTTGGCGCTGGAGGCGCCACTACCGGAGCTGCAGGCGCCGGTTTTGCCGGTACCGGCGCCGGTGGCGGAAGCGGCGGTGGCGGCTGCTCGCCCGCCGCCCTCAGCGCCCGGTCGATCGCCGCCCACAACTGGTCCTGCGGCACCGCGCCGTTCACTCGTTCGCCGTTCACATACAACTCCGGCGTTCCGTCCAGCCCCAGCGCCTCCGCTTCCTTGTTGGACGCGCGAACCTGCGTCTCGTCCTGTTTTGCAAGGCACGCGTTCAACTGCACCTCGTCAAGCTTCCCAACCGTGGCCTCCTGGCGCGCGATCCGATCCAGCGCCGCTTTGCTCTTGTCCAGGTTCCGGTCCTCGCCCGTGACCTCCCCTACGTGGCCATGAACATAATCCACATACGCCCAATACACCGTCCCGCTCTGCGCCGCCAGGCAGTTCGCGTCCACCGCCGCGTGCATCGCCCAGGGATGAAGATCCTCCAGCGGATCGTCCTTGTAGATGTACCGCACCTGGTCCTTGTAGTGCTCCATCGCCCCCGGAAAAAGCTCTTGGTGCATTCGCGCGCAGAACGGGCATTCCAAATCGTCGAAGTTGACCACCGTTACTTTGGCCAGCGGATTTCCCCGGATCGGCCGGCCTGTTATGTTCACCGCGTCCGCCGGATCACGGCTCAGATCGAAGCTGTCAAATTTCACCAGCGTCTTGTTGTCGCTCGAAATCAGAAAGCTGAGAGCCTGCGTCTTGGCGCCATGAGACAGCGTCACCGACAGCGATTCATATCCGCTGAACTGGCTCGCCTTGCGCGCCCCGATCGTTACAGTTAAGTCTTGGGGCAGATCGTATTGCGAGCGAACCACCGTCTCGATGCGCCGGTTCAGTGCGGCATCCGGTCCTGCGGGTGGCGCGTTCTGGGCTTTGCAGCCCGCGGTCAGCACAACTACGAGCAATCCAGCCAATATCCGAAGTCGTAACAAGATGATTTCCTCTCAGGAAAGAATACTCCAGCACGCTGCGTGGCAACCCCCGCCTGTTCGCTTTTCCGGCCGGCATGGAATGCCGCCCCACGCTCTCAGGGCCAATCGCCCCGGCCTTGCCCCTGAAATCTCCTGCCCCAGCCAGGCCACATCAATACGGTGGCGGAAGCGCCGGATCGCGGAAAACCGAGTTGGCGCGCCGGATGTCGCCCACCGCCCCGAAATTCGCCAGCGTAAAGCTGTATAGCCACTCGTGCTCGTCGCGTCCCGTCCCCTGAATCGTCCCCAGCTCAAACTGCCGGTAGCCCATGGTCAGCCCGCAGCAACCCCAGTTGTACGCGGCCTGCGCTCCGGCATATTGCATCTGTCCCGCAACAAAGTCGTAACTGCCGTTAAATGCCACATTCAGACCATTGCCGCTCGGCTTCCCGATCTCCAGGAACGGCTGCACGTCCTGGCTCTTCAGCGTTGGCGTACTCGTGCCGGGGCTCTCTTCCACCGCATTCAGCATCGCGTGGCCAACTCCCAGCGTCGTCCGGCCAAAACTGTAGCCCGCAAAAAGATTGTCGGCGTCCATCTGTCCCCGCTTGGGATCGTAGTCCAGGTCCCACTGGATGCGCAGGTTGTCGATCGCCTCAAACCGCAGCCGCGAAACAATCGGCGCCACGTTGCGCGGCGACGTCAGAAACGTGGCCGCCGTCAAATCCAGCGTCGACTCGAACACGTTGCGCCGCCCGGAAATGACTGCCCCGCCAAAATCCGGGTCGATGAAAAACTCCTGCGCGATCTGCCAGCTCGCCCACTCCCGCGCCACAGCCGGGCAGCCGCCCGCTTTCCCTCCATCGTCCGGCGGGCACGCCGCCTCGTGCAGCGGACGAAGATAAAACCGCTGGGTCAGCGAGAACCCTGCTTCATTGGCGTCCGTAACGATGTCCGTGGTGTCAAACAGCAACACGTGCTGCGCCTGCGGCCCGATTCCACCCACATACCGGTAGCTGACTTCCGGCTCAATCACGTGCCTCAACTCCCGGTTCCAGAACCGCAGCTCATAATCCCGCTCCAACGCCGGCGGCCGAATGTCTACGGATGCCTCCGCGTCCGCGCGGTCCAGCGGGTCGTGGCTGATCCTCGGAATTTCCTCATGAGTCCCGCTCAGATCGGGATTCTGGCTGATCGTGTAAAACGTCTCCCGCAGACCTGCCTCCGGAACAATGCTCCATCCTCCCGCCATGAAGGGCAGGGAGATGTGCGGATAGAAGTCCAGCCGGCCCACGTTCCGCGCGTGGTAACGCGGCTCGGATCGATTCAGATAGTCCACCGACGAACCCAGGCCCCAGTCCAACCATGAGACGCCCAGCGGCCGGTCCAGCACGTCATAGCGCACGTTCGGCAGGTGGAGAATAATCGCCTCATCGCCGTTCAGCGTGCTGGCGAAAGTCTGGAAGCGATCGAATGAGACTGATGGGATCAGACCATTGTGCTCGTGCGTGAACCCCAGGTCGCTCGCAACCTCTGAGCTCGTTGCCTGCGAGTAGTTGTCGTCGAACACCAGCCGGTATACGTAGCTCGAAAGATATTCCACGTTGCCGGCCACCCGGGTCGCCGGCAAAACATCTTTGCGGCCGGATGCCACAATATCCAACCCGCCCTGGTTCACCAGTTCTTCACCCGTCGGCCCCGGTATGTGATCGCCGGGCCGCGCGCCTGCGCTGGTCAGCGTTGTCCCTACCGTCTGCTCGATCCCGCGGTCCAACAGCGCATTCCATCGCGCCGTCAGGTGGTCAAGCCCCGGCCCCTTGTACCGGAAGTCCCCGTTCGGCGCCCAGCCTCGTTTGCTGTAGTACTCTGTGCCCACAATCATGTCCATGCTGCGGTTGATTGCCCAGTAGTACTGCTCGCCAAACGTATAGCCCCTGATTGACGATCCGTTGCTGATCACCGGCGTCAGGAATCCGCTCACTCGTCCGGTATCGTTCGCCGCGTGTCGAAGATAGGGAAAATAAAAAACCGGCATGCCCAGAAACTCAAATCCAGCGTTCCTGGTCGTTGCCTGCCCGTTTTCCATCGTGATCGACCGGGAGATGATCCGCCAATCGGGATGAGGTAGCCGGCAGTTGGTGATCGATCCGTCGACAATCCGGTAGCGTCCCTCACCGGTCTGGAGCAGCACCCGGCCTGAAAACAGCAACGGGTTGGCCGTCGAATACACCACCGTATGTCCCGCCCTGCGCACTCCCTGCGACCCGTTCACGTTGTAAAAGCGCGCGGTATGCATGTTCAGCCGCATGTCGCCGTGCGTCGCGTTGATCAGCACGTCGTTGGGGCCGCCCGCAACCTGCAGGTCTCCGTCGGCCTCCAGTTCCGTCGTGGCCTGGTTGTAGATAATCTTGTCGGCTCTCACAATGTAATCGCGATAGTGGATCACCACCGGGTGCGTGGCATCGCCCGTCAGGGTCACCGTGTCGCCGGCGTACTCCTGCCGTAGCGCCTCCCAATGCACAGGCTCCCCGCTCGCCGGCGTTGGTTCCGGCTGGGCCACCGGAACCATCTCCTGGCTCGGATCGTCCGGCAGCGCGGCCTGCGCCCCTGCCGCGTCCTCGCTCGCACGCACGCTCTGCGCCGGAGGTAACGCGTTGGTCAACCCTTGTCCCCCAAGTTGAAGGTGACAGGCGGACAACAGCGTGATAAAAACTAAATAACGAGGTCGCATCCCAAGACCAGGACTGGTGTAAGGCTCAGCATAGCAAACCCCGGTCCTCTTCCATCGGACGCGCGCCACGTAGCTCTGGCAGCAGACAAAAGTCGGGTTGATTCCTCCGCGGGCCGGTTCGACGCCCTGCCATGCCTGCCTTTCTCCGCGAAACTCTCTCCTCAATTCATAAGTGCAGCGTCCGCGCTGCCCCGCCTTCTTGGCTGGGTTCCGCGGGCCGGAACTGCGGCAGACGATCCCTTTCGGGCTCGCCGGCCGCGTCGAAGGGACACAAAAGCATTGAGCACATCCGCCACCCATATCCACCTCGAGCCTTCATGGAAACTGGAAGTCAACCAGCGCGTCGCCGCCCACAAAAATCGCAAAAACTCCCCCCCGGCCGGCCACGAATCTGCCTCTGAAGCCCAGCCAGACCCCGACAGCCGCGCCGCCAGGGCCGCTGCGCGCGTAGCCGAACGTTACGCCAAGGCTCCCAGCTACAGCGAAATGCTGGCCAAGGAAGCTCGTGCCGCTGTCGTCGCCGCTGAGGCTGCGTCCCGCGCTGCGCAACACGCTCATGCCGCCGCCCAATACGTTCTCGCCGGCCTTGAAGCCGCCGTCTCCGCCGAGCCCGAGCCGGACCAGACGCCCCTTCTCGTCGAACCCTCGCCGGACCAGGCCCTTGGTGCCCCATCCCTCCACGTTGTTCGAAGCGAATGGGCGGAATACCAGGAATCGGAACCGCCCTCTGTCCCCGCCGGTCTCGACACCGATCCGCAGGCCTGGTTTGAAGCCCAGCCCAACCACGCCCCAGACCAGCACTTCGCCATCCGCTGGGAGCCCGACCTGCCCATCCGCCGCCCTGACGCCGTTCCCCCCCGCGCCTCCCATGCAGACCGCTTTGAATCCAGCGCACAGGATTGGCTCGAGCCCTCCTCTTCCTCAAACCAGGAAGAGATCGCCATGGTCGAGCCGGCCCAGCCCATCTACGCCAACCTCATTCAGTTTCCCCGCGAACTCGTCGCCACACGCAAAGTGCGCCCCCGCCGCGCCGAGGGTTCATTCGCGCCTGAGGCTGGCAGTCAGTTGAGTATCTTTGAAGTCGACCCCTGCGCCATCTCCATCGAGCCTGAACCCACCCAGCCCGCCGGCGTCATTGCCGAGCCTGCCTGGAACGCCCCCGAGTGGTCCGGCATCAAGCTCGACGCGCAACCACAGGAACAGTTGCTTGATGAACCGGAGCCCCAGCCTCAGCCTGCTCCGGCCCTCGAGCTGGCCTCCTTCAACCGCCGCCTCCTGGCCACCGTGTTCGACTTCACATTGATTTCCGGAGCCTTTATCGCCGCCGCCATCATGGCTGCAAACAACGCCCGCGAACTCCCCGGCCTGCGCGAAATCGAGCTCGGCTCCGCCGTTGCCCTGGTGGTCGTCGCCGCCCTCTATCAGGCCCTCTTCTTCACCCTCGCCAGAACCACGCCCGGCATGAAGTACGCCCGCCTCAGCCTCTGCACCTTCGAAGGCCACATCCCCACCCGCGCCCAGCGCTGCGGACGCCTCCTCGCCCTGCTCCTCTCCGTTTTGCCCGTTGGCCTCGGCCTCGTCTGGGCCATCTTCGACGAAAACCACCTCACTTGGCACGACCGCCTCTCACGTACCTACCTCCGCAAGTTCTAGACCCGGTCGTGTAAATCCAGTTTTGAAAGAACGTGCTTTGAAAGGGCACGACCGGTAGGTCAGGGCTGGTAGGTCAGGGCTGGTAGGTCAGGGCTGGTAGGTCAGGGCTTCAGTGCCTGCGTGAGAACTCGTTCCTGCGCCAACTTGCTAACTTGCCATGCCTGCGAAGCGGGCGCTAACTTGCAGCCTTTGAGTAAAAAGCGGGCTTTTCTCAAGCACCGAAAGAACGTTCTCACACACTCACTTCAGCCCTGACATTTTGAACCCCACAGAATTTGGGGTTTTGCAGGCTGCGGAAAAAATCAATATGGGCGGCGTATTTAGAAGTTTTGTAACAGGGCAAGACTTCAGTCGGGCCGCAAATGCCTCAAAATAAAGGACGGCCTTTAGCCCCTGCTTGTCTCTCCTTACCGAAGTAGCTGACTCACGCCCTCTTTCCGCAGCCTGTTCAACCCCCGCATAAAGTCAGCAAAATCAATGGGGTTTTATCCCCGGAGAAACGCTTTCCGCCAATTTCACCCAAAATCCCGCCTTTTTCCCAGTCCCCTAGAAAGTAGCCCGCAAACCCAACTGGGCCGCGAAAGGGACGCCCACCGTCGTACCCGGGCCGAAGAAATCTCCCAGCGCTCCGCCGGCAAGCCGTAACTGGCTCGGGCTGCTGATGGGCGCGGTCGCTGTGCACGATGCGTTCGTGCAGATCTCCGTCACATTTCCCGTGGCCGCCTCCGCCGCAGGCACCGGCAGCGTAGCGATATTCGTCACATAATTCGCGCCCGGATTGTTGCGGTTGAAGAGATTGAAGAACTCGATGAACGGCATAATTGACCATTGATCGCCCGCCTTGATCGGCCTGCTTACGCGCAGGTCGGTCTGAATGTACGGCGTTCCGCGAAACTGATCCAGCACCGTCGGAATTCCGTTGATCTCGATGCGCTCCTTGTTGTTCGCCGTGGTCACAGTAAATGGGCGCGCGCTCTCCGCCTGCGACAGCCCGCTGATCTCGAATCCCGCCCCAGCCCGCAGCCTCCCGGCCACCACAAAGCGCTGCCGAACGTCTTCGCCCGATGGTCCGTAATCCCCCTCGCCAAACGGATCGAGCGGATTGCACACCCCATTGACGTAATCGAAGAGCTCGCCCAGCACGCAACCCCAGGTCTGTGCCTTCGAGAAAGTGTAATTCGCAATCAGGTTCGCGCGCCGCGAAACGTTCCCTTGCAGATGAATCAGCAGCCCGTTGTACGCCGAGCGGTTGTCGGAGTGGAAGACGTTCACATCCGGAACATAGGTCGCCTGAAAAGGATCGCTCGCGGCAAGCTGCGGCGTAAACAGGTTGGTGCCGCCCGTGTAGCTGTACGCGCGGTAGGCGTGGTCGCCCTGCTCGTGAATGTAATCGGCGCTCAGTGCCCAGTTGGCGCTGAACGCATGTTGCACGCCACCCGACGAGTGAATCGCATAAGGCGTCCGGTAGTTGGGAGCGATCAGTTTAGCCGTCCCGCCCTCAGCGTCGCCCGCAATGCATCCCGCTGTCTCCGGGCTGCCCGGATTCGCAATCGGGTCAACGCACGGGCCTGCCGCCGAGTTCACGGCCTGGAAAGCCGTGGCCCAGCCATTCTGCGCCAGGTCGTTGAAGTAGAGCCCAAAGCCCGCCCGAATTACCGTGTTTCCCTTGCCGCCCAGCGACCACGCAATGCCCAGCCGCGGCGCAAACTGCTTGTGATCGTCGTGCGGAGCCCTGCTCACCAGCGGAATCCCCAGCGCCTCGAGCGTGATGTACCCCGGATTGTCGATCTGGCTTCGCCCCGATCCAATGAACAGACCCCACGTCGACGAGTAGCGGAGCCCATAATTGAAGGTCAAATCCTGCCGTATGCGCCAGGAATCCTGCGCGTAAACCGCCAGCCGCTGCACGTTCTGCGAGAAGCTGCCGTCGCCTGCGGGAGTGTAAGTGCAGGTGATGCCAGAAGAAATGCTTGGCTCCGGATTGCACTGCGAGGCCGGCGAAACAAAATAAAACGGCAATGGACTCGTGATACCACCGCAGCCGGATCCGGGCGGATTGATGTAGCAATCAGGGTTGGCCGAATACTCGATGATCTGCTCCGCAGCAGACGCAAATGCGCCGCCAAGCACCGGCTCATGAATGAAATTCACGCCGAATTTCAGCGCATGGCGCCCACGCTCGTTGCTCAGATCGTAGCGGAACTGGTATTTCTCCTGGCTGCGAGCGGACGGGAAAAACGTGATCGGCGTCGCAAACTGGTTGTCGCCAAAAGTTTCAAACCCCGACACCGTCAACGAAGTCGAGCTGAAAGGAAAGGCCAGCGCAAATCCAAGATCGGTGTTGCGCGTCTGCGTCAGGTGCAATCCGCTGCTGTTGAAGACAAACTTCCCCAGCAGCGCTGGAGTGAACGCAATTTGATTGCCGATCACCAGGCTCAAATAGTTGTTGTGCGTCAGCAAACCTGTCGAGGGCAGAGTCCCCTGCTGCACCAGGTCATTAAGCGTTGTGTAGTCGTCGATTGAACTGCGCAGAAACCACTGCGATTTGGCCGTTTGCCTCCAGTCCATTCGCTCCGACCCAAAATAATCGCGAAACGGAATCGGAACAAACGACGGCACGGCGATCGAGCTCACTCCCGGAATCAGCCCCTCCGACGCCAGCGCGGCCAGGGCGTCAAATTCGGTCGTGCTCGCCGGACTATACGCAATGCTGGCGTTCTCATGCACATTTTCAAACGCCGTGAACGACCACACCTTGTCCGTCTTCAAAGGTCCGCCCAGCGTCGCCACGTAGTTTTGCCGCGAAAACGGCTGCTTGGGATTCGGAGCCGGATTTTCAATGGGAAATCGCGCATTCAGCGCCGCTGCGCGTTCGTAAAATGCGGCGTCTCCGTGAAACGCATTCGAGCCGCTCTTGGTCGTGATCACCACCGACCCGGCCGTCATCCCGCCCGTGTCCGCATCCTCCTGCGAAGTGCGGATGGCAAATTCCTGAATCGAGTCCGGCGAGAAATTCTGCAGAAAGCCGCCAATGTAATCGTCCGAATTGTCGCCGCCATCCACTGAGAGCTCGTTGTTCAAGCCCGAGCTTCCGCCCGTCGAAACCGCCGTAATGCGAGCCTTGGTCGGGTCCGATGGCTCTACCGGCTCGGTTCCCGGAGCCAGGTAGGCGATGTTGGCAAAACTGCGCGCCGGCAGCGGCAGGCCTTCCAGATCCGGGCTCGTGGCCACCGCCTGGTGTACCGTGCTGCCCACGTCGATCGGCTGCGCGGTAATTGAGGAGGCTTCGCCGCGTACCCCAACCGTCTGCGAAACCGCTGCGGGTTTCATGATCACCGTGATGTCGCGGATCACGCTCACAGCCACCGGAATGCTCGCCTTCGCATCGGCAAAACCGCCGGCCGTAACATGCACGTCGTAGGTCCCGGGCGCGAGATCGTCCATGCGGAATTCTCCGCGGGCATCGCACCACGCGCCGCGCTCAAAAGATTCGCCGGCCAGACGAACCTCGATCTTCGCCGCGGCAATGCGCGCTCCGGTCAAATCCTCAACCACGCCGCGCAGAGTTCCAGCCGGATTCTGTGCATGAAGCAGCGCAGCAATCCAAAGGATTGGCAGCGCCACCCTCCAGGCTTTATTTCCGTTCAAGCGGACCTCGCGTTTGAACCGAAGTTGCAATCCTGTCTATTCTGCCACGATTGATCTCCGCCGTCCCATGATTTCAGAATCCAAAGCGAATCCGCCATGAAACGGCACGCCCTCACAGGCCGCGGAAAACCGATGCTTTGAAACGGTACGACTGGTAGGTCAGGGCTTCACAGGCTGCGGAAAACTCTTGTCCGGAGGGAGGCGGGGGTTTCAACCCCCGCAAAAAGACAACAGAATTGATTTGGGCTTTTAGCCCCGGCGCGACGCCATTCAGGCTGCGGGAAAACGATGCTTTGAAAGGGCACGCATGGTAGGTCAGGGCTGGTAGGTCAGGGCTGGTAGGTCAGGGC
>Ga0182016_10000261_pt1 | contig 66061 bp, 45 predicted proteins | sample 712S2MmetaG_FD_120491 | JGI IMG/M metagenome (GOLD analysis project Ga0182016, IMG submission 120491) | Permafrost microbial communities from Stordalen Mire, Sweden - 712S2M metaG | ecosystem: Environmental > Terrestrial > Soil > Wetlands > Permafrost | place: Sweden: Stordalen | collected...
ACAAAAGATGAGTAACGCAGGCTCCCGGACGCGTTGAGGGAATGAGATCCCAGGTCCCCAAGTGCGAGGGACCTGGGGCACCCAGTTTCATCCTCCGTGGGTCGGCTTGGCCGGTGGGGGACTACGCTGTTGATCGGCTCGCTTCTTGACTCCTCACTTGGGATGTAACTGCCTTCATATTTATTGCAACGCCGGTCGTTCGCCCGCATGAATGAGGAAGCGACCTCACGCAAAATAATTCACGCCCGAAGAATCCTGTGGGCTTTCTTCATCTTCGGCGAGGTCCAGGTCGTCGTCTTCTTCGGCGCCGGCGGCTTTGTTTACGCGCGTGGCGGCGGGGTTATCGCCCATCTTGCTGAGGGCATCGATGTCGAAGGCTGGGGAAAGATCGGAGTCTGGGCGCGGGGTCCTGGTGGTGGCAATGGCGCGGATTCCGGGAATGGGTGCGATCTCCATGGCGGCGCCTCCTGCAACTCGTTTATCGGCGCTTGGCGGGGAAGCTTTAATGTTTCTTTTTAGAATTGTGTCGCAAATTTAGACAGCATCACGGTTTATGTGGGGCGGCCGATAAAGACGGCCACCGATCTTGTGTGTCGCGCTTAGGCACCCGGAGAGAGTGAAAATGGGGCCCGGAGCGCGCGGTGTACGGGCATGGACGCCCGTACGACAACCGGTCTCCACCCCAGCGAATACAAACATTCGCCGGGGGCCCCGGACTGGAGCCCGGCGCTACTTTCTGCAGCGTTATCGGCTGATGGCCAGCGCGGTTTGCATCGCCTTTGGGTATGGCGCAGTTTCGCTGCCTTCGAGGAGCGCTACGCCCTGCGCGACGCTCATGCCTGGCGGCACGGGTTGAAATCCTGCACGGGTCTCGCTGGTTTCGCGGGCGAAGCTGGTGACCAGCAGGGCGCGGATATTGAGGTGCACCTCAAGCTGGTCGGTCTTCCAGTCGGTGGAGCTAACGCGCACCCGATCGAGCTTGAACCAGCCGCCCTTGTAGATGCGGCCCAGTATGCCGAATCCGAAATCGATGTTCTGATCGATGTGCCCTTCAAGGCCGGCCAGCCGCTTGTAACGCGCGTCAACCAGCAGCACCCCGCTCATGGAGTGGAAGACGCGCGCCTCGATGGAGTGCAAGGGATAGTCCGGATTGGGATGAAAGCGGAGGCGGATGCAGGCGTTCTCTTCGCCGTCGAACTGGTAAAGGAATGCGTCAGGGAGCATGCGAACAATGCGGCCGATGCGCTCTTCGTCTTTGTTGTAGTCGCGCAGGTGTCGGGCCTGCTCCTGCGGCGAGGTGGTCAGCTTTTCAAGCCGCGCCTGTTCCGCTTGGCGGGCAGCGCTGTTCAGCGGCTGACCGTTGCCCGCGGTTACCCATGTGACGGGACCGTCGGCGGTCTCCACCTGCTGCTCGGTTGCAATTCCGCCGGCGGTGCGCCGCTGGATCTGGTAGCGCCAATATCCGTGGTGCTCATGATCGTGGAGCTCGTTGTAGACAACTTCGCGGACAAGCGAGATGGCAGACTCGGGCGATTGCGCCGCCTGCGCAACCGCTGCTTGTCGGCCAGCCACAATGATTGCCAGGGCGAGGCCCAATCGCAGCATGCTCATTTGCCGGTCTCCTCGAATTAATGGGATGCACAGGGAGTGCCTTGCTGGCTGGATTTTCACGTTTTAATGTTGAAAGAATCGGAAGAATCCCGTGAAAAACCGGCGAAATAAGTTGAATTACCGGAATGGTAAACCTCGACGCTCACAACGCGCGGTCTTGTTACACTGGGGCCATGCAGGATGAGCAGGAGTTTCGGCGAGTGGCGGAGGCGGCGCTTGAGGCGCTCAAGCAGCATTTGATTGAGCGCGAAGAGGCGGAAGAGGCCGGCTTTGAGGTGGAAGAACAGGCGGGCGCTTTGAATGTTCTTTTTGAAGACGCGGGCGCGAAGTTTGTTATTACTCCGAACACGCCGGTGCGGCAGATCTGGATTTCGGCGCTGGCTACGAGCTTCAAGCTGGATTGGGATGCGGCCAGTGCGCAATTCGTGCTGCCGCGGACGGGGGAGCAGCTTTTGCCACTCATCGACCGGCTGATTGGGGAACATGTTGGGGCGTAAGTGGAACTGACGCCGATAAGTAACAAAACCAAGTGCGGACATATTGAGATTTGAGGTAACCCACCCTAGCGACAAAAGCAAAGACGTCGTACCCAGAGGGTCCCCAGGTGGGGCACCCATTCTTAGTGCTTGATTGAGACGGGTTGGTTGGGGATCTTGCAATCCCAGGTCCCCAAATGCGAGGGACCTGGGGCACCCAGTTTCGTGCGTGGTTGAGGGTGGAATGTTGGGGTTCGTGGTATCCCAGGTCTCATCTAAACCAGGAAGCAGGTCCTTCGACTCCGCTCAGGAGGGGCACCCATTTTCGTGCTTGATTGAGAGTGGCGGATTTGGGTTTGTGCTATCCCACCCATCGAGCAAAAGACGCTCGATGGATGGGGCACGGGTTCATCTTCAGTGGGTCGAGGGGGCCGGTGGCGGCCTCAATAGTAAGGGCCCAGCAGATTCGCCAGGCCCTCAATTCGTTGCGGGATACGCGAATTTATTGGGGAAGCGCGTAGACGGTTTGAAGCACTTTGCTGGCTACGCTGTCGGGCAGCGGCGCAAACGACAATGCCGAAACCTCGCTCTGGCCGCTCCTGATGATCCAGCTCAGCATGTCGCGAATCACCTTCTCCTTGGCGGCGTCGGCGGGATGGGTGTTGATGAGCAAGTAAGTGAAGCTCGAAATTGGATAGGCATCGGCTCCGGGAGCGTTGGTGATGGAGACGCGATAGTCGGCAGGCATCTGCTTGATGCTGGCAGCCGCCTCGGTTACTCCGGGGATCGAGGCGACAATCCAGTTGCCGGCCGCGTTCTGAACGGCGCCGAAGCTCATCTTGTTTTGCAGAGCGTAAATCAGCTCGACGTAGCCGATGGTTCCGGGAACCTGGCGCACCAGGCCGGCTACGCCTTCGTTGCCCTTGCCAGCGACGCCAACCGGCCAGCCAGGCGCCGTGCTTGCGCCGGGGCCAGTGGCCCAGTCCTTGCTGACCTTGCTCAGATAATCGGTAAAGATGAAGCTGGTTCCGCTGCCCTCGGCACGATGCACAACGATGATCTTGGTGTCGGGCAGCTTTGCGTCAGGATTGTCTTTGGCGACGCGCGGGTCATTCCACATGGTGATTTTGCCCAGGTAGATGTCGGCAAGAAGCTCGCCGCTGAAGCGCAGATTGGTAACGCCAGGCACGTTGTAGACGGGCACCACCGCGCCCAGCACGGTGGGTATATGGACCAGCTTCTCTTTGCAACCGGCGATGAGGTCGTTGGTCATGGGCATATCTGACGCGCCAAAATCGACCAGGCCCGAGCAAAAATTCTTGATACCGCCTCCCGAGCCGATGGACTGGTAGTTGATTTGAACGCCCGGATGCGCGTTGCTGTACTCAGTGAACCACTTGGAATAGATCGGATAGGGGAAAGTGGCTCCCGCTCCGGTGAGTGTCTGGGCATGGGCCATGCTCAAAGCCAAAACCAGGCATGCAGCAACAGCTAGTGTTTTTTTCACGATTCGCTCCCTTGCAATAAGACTGCCGGGGTTTATTCTCTATTGCGAATGTTACGGAATGTTGAATTGACCTGATTTTCAAGGAGTTTGGTTGATGGTTGAGCGCCATTTTCTGGCCAAATCAGGGTCGGAGAGCGCCTTGATATAGACCCCACCTACGACCGATCGCGCCTGAAACGCCTTTTGAATGCCGATTACGGTGTCGTACCAGTCAGTGAGGGGGACGCGCGAGGGGCCCTGGTTGACCCACTGGCCGACCGGCGTTATCAATGCCGAAAAATCCGCCTGGCTGCCCAAAGTGGCTGTCCATACCTCCCAATCGAGCTTGGTGTAGTCGGCGCGATTATCGAGCGGCAGGCCGAACCGGTTTAAATGCTTCAGGTAGAAGGCGACCTCAGCCTGGCGTACGCTGGCTGGAAAAAGCCCGAGATTCAGAATCTGATCCCAGACCAGGTTGTACTTCTGGCTCCAGGTGCCTGGCTTGTCGAAGGCGAGCTTGTAGTGGTCGCCATCGATTGCCATGGCCTGCCATTTTGCGGTCATGCCCTGGGCAAGAGAGGCGTACTGCTGTGCGACGTCCGGTTTGCCGAGCGCCTGAGCCATTTGCCCGTAGGCTGCGAGCGCCTCAATCGCCTTGATGGATAAGTTGGCGTTGTGGGCAAGGTGGCCGGCAAAGTCGTCGGTTGAGAGCTGATTTGCGGGGTCAAGGCCTTTGTCGCCGAGATACTCGGCCCACTGCGTGAACTGCGGCCAGTACTGGCGCGCGAAGTCCCAGTTGCCTTGCTCGCGGCCGAGCGCGTAGGCGAGGATGAGCAGGTTTCCGCTTTCTTCGACCGGCATCTGATCTTCTTCAGACTTTTCAGCGCCGCCATACACCTGCCCATTGGCCAGGGGATAGGTGCCCAGATCATGCGGAGCGAACGGCCACTTCCAACGGGGCAGGGCCGCATACTCCAACGCAGGTTTCATGAGGGCCTGAACCAGCGCGGGATTGAAGAACAGGAAGAAGGGTGCGGAAGGATAGATTACGTCGACGGTGGAGATGCAGCCGTTGGAGTAATTTTCCTTGGGGAAGAGCATGGGCGTGCCGTCAACGTCGGCAGCCAGTTCGTGCGCGGCGATGGTCTGCCGGAAGGCCAGCACGGCCAGTTGCGCGTAGGCTGCGCCGCCCGCGCTGGTGAGGTCGGCGGTGAGGTCGGCGTCGAACTTCTGTCCTTCGGCAACGAGCGCCGGGTACTGGGCCTCGGCGTCGCCGAGCATCTGCTGAACGGTTTGGTTGTTTCGCTGCCAATAGGGACGGAGCTTTCGCTCAAGAAATTCAATTGAATACTCCTGTGTATAGGCAAGCAGCAGATGCCGGTTCACGGGCGCGGAGCCTACGCGGCCGAGGGGCAGTTCGACGGCCAGGTGCGCGGCATGGTCGCGCGGCATGAGCGGCATGTCGAGATCGTCGGCATCGGGCATAGTGCCGGTGATGACGAACTGCCGCATGGCGCCGGCGGCCTCAACGACTTGCGCCTGGGCCGCATCGGGAACGGCGAGCCTGAAGTAACCCCAGTCGATGCGCAGGTTGTCGCCGGGGCGGTTGAGCACCTGCTGATCGCGCGAGCCCACGCTCAGCACTGTGAGCCCGGGCGCGCGTCCCCGGCCCCACGTTACCTGCTCGTCAGCTGAATTGACAGCGATCACCGGATTAACATCGACGAGCAGGCTGACGTCGTGCTGGCCGTCGCCGGTGACAGCGAAGGAGAGATAGGTGACGGGTCGCGATAGCAGGTCCAGATTGGAGGGAAATTCGGGCGAGAAGAAGGTGACGGTGAGCGCGACTCCGCCGGCGGCAAATGTATACACGCTGCGCGTTGGCGTGACAGTCAGGCTGGTCTGGTCCATGGCCGGAACATCCCACGGCTGGGCGCCCATAAAGCGATAGACTTTGCCGTCGATCCGCGCAAGGCCGGCAATAGGCTGCGGCGTGCCTGTCCAGTGTTTGGTGTCTTCGTCGGTGAGGCGGTCGGCCATGGACCAGACGCTGAAGTAGGGATTGTGCGCGATGAGTGGGACCGCGGGCGGGCGTTCGCCATTTTGCGCCTGGGCGACGCAGGCGGCGGCCAGCACGAATGCACTCACGGCTAACCCCAGGCAAACTGAATAATTGATTCGATTCAAAGAACCCTCCGCGCTTTACGGCATTTTCTGAAATACTGTGAATTTTTGAAAGTCGCACATGTGGGTTTTTCTTAAGGAAAAACCCACTCAGCAGTCGTGGTTTCGGTCTACATCATTTCAGAAAATGCTATAGCTGAAAGAGCAATTGTATTTGAGTGGGGAGGCTGACCGGCGCGGTTGTGCGATGTTGCGCGGGTGGATTTTGCGACCGTGCCCCATCGCGCTACGATAATCAATGAGCGCGGTACAAGCTACCGCATAAGAGATGGCCACGAAGAAAAAATCGGCGAAGCTGCTGCACTGCCCCACCTGCGGGATGCTGGTGCGCCTTGGGGATGAGGATTTTCCGTTTTGCAGCGACCGCTGCCGCAAGATCGACCTGGGCAAGTGGGCCTCGGGGGTTTACAAGATCAGTTCTCCCATACTCGATCCCGAGGTGCTTGAAGATCTCGACAACCCGAGTTCGAGGCGCAGCGGAGAGTCGAGTGAAGATTGACCCGAAGTGGCACTATATCGGCGCATTGACCCTTGCCGGACTGCTTAGCCTTTACGCTTCATTTCTGGGTCTGGAGGCATTTGCATGGGGCGGCTTGCCGCGACACAAGTTCTCCGCGCCGGAGATACTTCTGTTCCTGCCGCCTTTGCTTGCCTTCCCGCTCTTTGCGCTTTCGGCGGCCTCATTGAGGACTGCCAGCTTCGCGATGTGGGCGCTGGGTCCTGCTTATTCACTTGCCCTGTTTCAGCTATCCGCGGCAAAGTTCGCAGGCAGCTTTGCGCAGTATCTTGGCTTGTTGCTCGGTTGCCTGGTTGACAGGGTGGCGATGATGCTTTGGATCACCGCCTGGCTGGTGCATTTCGGGACCAGGATTTACGCCATGCCACGGGACAAAGAGCCTGATGCAACGATCGGACAAGTGAAATGAGCACGAGTCAAACGCAAACGCATGCTTCAAAGAAGACCCTGTGGGCCACAGCCGTTGCTACGTTTTTCGGCATTGGCTACATCAAGCCTGGACCGGGGACATGGGGATCGGTGGCTGCCACGCTGCTTTGGGCCGCATTTGCGCTGGGCGCACATCCGTCGCGGCAGACCCTGCTCATGGCCACGCTGGTGGGGATTGCTGTGGCGATCGTTCTGGGCGTGCCGGCGGCGACAATTGCTGAGCGGGAGGCCGGGCGGACCGACCCTGGGTTTGTGGTGATCGACGAAGTGGCCGGCCAGTGGATCGCGCTGCTGTTTTGCCCGCCCGACTGGGCGCACGCGCTTATCGCGCTGATTCTCTTTCGGTTGCTCGACATCACCAAGCCGTTCCCGGTGCGCCGCATCGAGCGGCTCCCCGCAGGCTGGGGCATCGTCTTCGACGACGTGGGGGCCGGGCTGTATGCTTTGGTTATAGCGTCTCTGGTGCGCATCTGGTACTAGAGGCGCACCAATCAAATGCCCCGCGCCTCCTCCCAACCCGCATTTGCAGCCGTTCCAGCGCCGCGCATCGACCAGGTAAACCCGGCTGCGGCCATGCCGCTGGCTGAAGTGGAACTGGCCGGCGCGAATCTCGGCCCCCACGACTTTGGGACGCCGGTGGTGCTGGTGGACGGCGAACCCGCGCACATTCTTATGAGCAGGCCTTCGCGGCTGCTGTTTCGCGTGCCTGAGAAGGCCACGACGGGACTGGTGGAAGTGCGCAATCCGGCGGGCGCGGGCAACACCGTGCCGCTGCGCGTTGCTCATCAACTGACCGAAGGCCTGCACCCGGTGACCAGCCCCGCCGTGAGCCGCTCGGGCATGATTTTCGCGACCGTGAGCGGCCCGCGCGGCAAACAGACTCCGGTTTCTGTGGTGCGAATCAGCGCCGATGGCCGCGAGACGCCGTTCGTGACGGGAATTCTGAACGCAACGGGCCTGGCCATCTCACCCGACGACGATCTTTTTGTGACTTCGCGCGCCGAGGGCAACGTTTACCACATCGACTCGGGCGGTGACTATACCGTGTATGTCGAGGGCATGGGCGTGGCCACGGGCGCAGCGTTCGATCCCGAAGGCAACCTGTTTGTAGGCGACCGCAGCGGCACGATCTTCAAGATCAATCAGGAGCGGCAGATTTTTGTGCACGCCACGCTTGAGCCTTCGGTGTCGGCCTATCACCTGGCGGTTGACGCGGCAGGCACGCTTTACGTTACCGGGCCGTCGCTCTCGTCGAACGAAGCCGTCTTCGCCATCGATCGCCACGGCGAGACGCGAGTGTTTTATCGCGGACTTGGCCGGCCGCAGGGACTGGCCATTTCAAGCGAGGGCGATCTGTACGTGTGCGCCAGCCTGCATGGACGCCGCGGCCTGGTGCGCATTACACCCAAGGGCGAGGCCTCATTGGCGCTGGCCGGAATCAACCTGGTCGGCGTGGCTTTCTCACCCTTGGGCACAACCATCCTGGCAACAAGCGATGCAGTGTACGAAGTGGACCTGGGCGTTGAGGGATTGGCGATTCACTAACCCGCTCCAGGATCGGTTGACGGATCAGTTCAGGTAGTGACGCCAAGCACCTCACCAAGATCTCGGAAATCCAAATGCAGAGGAGCGGATGATTCCAATCTGAATCACTCCTCGAGCGAGATGGCGGCCTATGCGTGAAGTTCCTCGTACGCTCCAAGCTTGCTGCTGCTCTTGAGCAGGAGGCTTACAGCAGCGGAGGCGAACGCGATGACGGCGAGGGCTACGAGGACTTGAAGGCGATAGGAGCCGGCGCGATCGAAGAAGTGGCCGACGACGACCGGCCCGGTGCCACCGCCGAGGGCGTAAGCGGTCCACATGAGCCCGTATAAAACGGAGAAGTGTTTGCGGCCGAAGTAACGCGCCAGCAGATAAGGGCCGACGTCTGCCTCGCTGCCGAGGCCGATGCCGAGCAGGGCCGCGCCGATGAGCGCTACGCCGGGCGAGCTGGCAAGTGAGAGGACGAGAGAGCCGGTGGCCGCCAACGCGAGCACGCAGGTCTGAATGCGTTGCGGAGAAAGGCGGTCAATGAGTAGACCGACAAAGAGCCTGCCCACGATGCCTGCGCCGCCTCGAAACGAGAGTGCGAGCGCCGCGCTCTGGTCGGGAATTCCGTGCTGGGTAAGAATGGCCGCGAGGTTGGTGACGAGTCCGTTCTCACTGAATGCCGAGAGGATGGTGATGGCGGCGAGAATCCAGAAAGCGGCGCTCGACAATGCAGCGCCCACGGTGGCGCCGGACGGAGTGGCAACATTTCCACGATGAATGGGAGCCGGCCGATTGCGAACCAGAAGCGCGGTTAGCGGGAAACCGACGAGTGCAATTCCGCCCAAGAGCAGATACGCGTTTCGCCAGCCGTAGTTGCCGATGGTCCATTGGGTAAGCGGCGGAATCAGGATGGAGCCCACTCCGCTGCCGGTGAGGATGAGGGCAAGCGCGAAGCCGCGGTGCTTTTGAAACCAAGTGAGCATGGTGCGCGTGTAGGCGAATTGCGCGCCGCCGTTGGCCACCAATCCCATAATGAAAAACGTGAGATAGAACCGGCCGATGCTGGGCCCAAGCCTGCTGAGCGATGCAAGCGCGAGCGCAAAAATCAGGATGGAAGGAAGAATGATGCGCCGCGGAGGACAGCGGTCAAGCAGGATGCCGATGAGGGGTGAAACAAAGGCGACGGTGATTGCCGCCAGGCCGAATGCCCCGTCAAGCGATTCGCGCTTCCAACCCAGCGATTGGTGCAGCGGGTTGAGGAACAGGCTGAACGTATAGGGAATGATGGGAGCAAAGCTGGTCATTACGCCAACGAACGCGGCAGCCGCCACTCCCCAGCCGGGATAGTGGATGGAGCTCTCGTTGGTGAGCCGCTGGTTTGCGGCCAGATCAGGGGATTGATCCATTGTCCTGTTGTCTCAGGCGCTCGCCGACCGGCACCGTATGTAGACATTGTGTGCTATCTCGCTCAGCCAATCGATGATTGCTGAATGGCAGTGCGGCTCACATCGAGCAATCAATTGAGGTGCATGCCCACCTTTCGATGGATAAGGTTCTTAGAGAATGTACCTGACTGCGCCGGCACAGAGCGAATGAAGCCGGCAACCGGACTGAGAGCTTAAAACTCATTGCCTTTGACTCCGAAGGGCGGTGCTATGCTTGTCGATGTGTACGAGCAGATTGAACGAGTCATCGACCTTACCGATCCCGAACTGAATCACCTTTACGGCGTGACCGTGGAAGCGGCGCGGGCGCTGGTGCTCGATGGGCCGGCGGAGAGCGTGAGCCGGATTCATGGCTCATTTGCGCTGCTAGCCAAGCGCGGCCAGACAGTGAGAATGGCGCGCTCGCTCGACAGGCCGCTGCGTTACTTTCTGGCAAAACGCAAGGAAGGCCCTGCGCTGATCGTTTCAGATCGGATCGACAGCATTTACGACTGGCTCAAGAGCGAGGGGCTGCACGAGCAGTTCAGGCCCAACTACACGCGCATGGTGCCTGCGCATTATGTGGTTGAGTTGCAACTGGTGGGCTGTCCCGATCCCGACCCTGTGTACCAGCGTTTTTTTACGCCTGCAACCGGCTCGCTGCCTGTAGATCTTGACGCGATCGGCGAGGCATACATTTCTGCGCTCGCCGATGAGATTGCGCAGTGGCTCCAGTCAATACCGCAGAGCGAACCGATCGGCGTATGTTTTTCAGGCGGCATCGATAGCGGCAGCGTATTTCTTGTGACGTATCACGTGATGCGCAAACTGGGGATGCATCCGGGCAGGCTGAAGGCGTTTGTGCTCGACCTCGGCGATGGGCCTGACCTCGGCCAGGCGCGTGCGTTCCTGGAGCCGCTGGGGCTTTCGATGTTTCTGGAAGCGATTGAAGGCGATGCCGCGTCGCTCGATGTGAGCGAGACGATAAGAGTAGTTGAAGACTACAAGCCGCTCGATATTGAATCGGCCACGATGGCGCTGGCACTGGCTAAGGGAATTCGAGCGCGCTACGCTGACTGGCGTTACCTGATTGACGGAGACGGCGGCGACGAAAACCTGAAGGACTATCCGATAGAGGCCAATCCCGAGCTCACGATTCGCAGCGTGATCAACAATCCCATGCTGTACCAGGAGGGCTGGGGCGTGGGAAAGATCAAGCACTCGCTTACTTATAGCGGAGGGCTGAGCCGCTCGTATGTGCGCACATACGCGACCGCGCGCCGCTACGGCTTCAGCGGGTTCAGCCCCTACACTACGCCGGGCGTGATTGCGGTTGCTTCCGCGATTCCGTTCATTGAACTGACCGACTACGATGTTGAGCGGCTCTACGCGCTGAAGGGCGAAGTGGTTGCGCGCGGAGTGGAAGCCGTGACGGGAATGAAGATGCCGGTCTTCGCGAAGCGGCGCTTTCAGCACGGCGCGCTTTCTGAGGACGCGCTGCGGCAGCGGCTGCCCTATCGCGAAACCGAGTACCGCAATCGGTTTCTTTCGCTCTACGAGTGATGCTTCCGCTATTGAATGCCTATCCCGACGCTGCTCGCGAACGCGATGAGTGGATTGTGGCGCGCAGAGGCGCACGGAATGGTGTCGATCCACGCGTTCCTTATGCGTACCTGGTCGAGGAGGAACGAACGGCTGCGGGCGCAATTGTGGCCACGGCGACCATATTGCTGACCAATCGCGAGTGCCCGTGGCGCTGCGTGATGTGCGACTTGTGGCTCAATACGCTTACAGAGACAGTGCCGGCGGGAGCGATTCCGCAGCAGATTGAGTACGCGCTGGAGCGGTTGCCCAAGGCGCGGCAAGTGAAGCTTTATAACAGCGGCAGCTTCTTTGATCCGCATGCCATTCCGCCTGGAGATTACGAGGCAATTGCGCGACGGCTCGATGGATTTGAGCGCGTGATTGTCGAGTGCCATCCGGCGCTGGTTGGCGATTCGTGCGTCCGGTTCAGGGATTTGATTCCAGGAAAACTCGAAGTCGCGATGGGACTGGAGACTGCGAACGCTGAGATTTTGCAGCGGTTGAACAAGCGCATGACGCTCGAATTGTTTGCGGAGCGGGCGCAATATTTGCGGGAAAACGAAATCGATGTGCGTGCCTTTGTTCTTGTGAAGCCGCCTTTTATGCGCGAGGAAGAATCGGTTGAGTGGGCCGTGCGCTCGCTCGAGTTTGCGTTTGAATCGGGAGTGGCGGCCGCTACGCTGATCCCGACGCGGGGAGGAAACGGCGCGATGGAAGAGCTCGCGGCCGCCGGGGAATTTTCGCCGCCGGCGCTCCAAACGCTCGAATTGGCATTAGAGCGCGGCATTCTGCTCAATAGAGGCCGTGTGTTTGCCGATGTCTGGGACGCGGAGAAGTGGCCGGGGTGCCAGGCTTGCCGCGAGCGACGTATTGCGCGGTTGCGAGCCATGAATCTTGAGCAGAGGGTTTTTGAGGCGGTTGTTTGCGAGATGTGCAAGGACGAGGCATGAACGCGCGATACGACATTGCAGTGTTTGGCTCAGGCTTTGCGGGCTCGCTGCTGGCAATGCTCGCGCGCCGGCTCGGACATTCTGTCGTTCTTATTGAGAAAGGCTCGCATCCGCGCGTGGTGATCGGCGAGTCGTCGACGCCACTGGCGAATTTACTGTTTGAAGAGCTGTGCGTTCGCTACGATCTGCCCACGCTTAAGCCGCTGGCCAAGTGGGGAAGTTGGCAGCGCGCGCACCCAGAGATTGCCTGCGGGCTCAAACGCGGGTTCACGTTTCATCATCATGGATTGGGCGGCGAGCGTTCTTTCGACCGAGAGCGGAAGGATCAACTCCTGGTCGCCGCGAGCCCGCATAACGAAATCTCTGACACGCACTGGTACCGCGCCGACTTCGATCATTTCCTGGTAAAGGAGGCAGAGAAGCTCGGGGTCGACTACTTTGACCGCGTTGCACTCGAGAGCTTTGAGGACGAAGGCGACGGGGTTTGCTTGCGCGGAAAGCGGGACGGCGGCAGTGTGGAGTTTCGCGCACAGTTTGTGGTTGACGCTACGGGCCCGCGCGGTTTTCTTCATCGCGCACTGAGTCTCGGCGAGACTTCACTTCCTGATTATCCGGCGACACAGAGCTTGTATAGCCATTTTTCCGGCGTGGACCGGTTGGAGAATACAGAGTTCAGCCGCATCGACGGCCAGCCGCCGTTTCCGATCGACGATGCCGCTGTTCATCATGTCTTCGACGGTGGATGGATCTGGGTTCTCAGATTCAACAACGGGATGACAAGCGCGGGCGTCGCGGCAACGGATGAGTTTGCAGCGCGGCTCGGTTTTCAGGATGGAGCAGCGGCGTGGCGGCGGCTTCTCGAGCGCATTCCGGCGCTGAAAGTGCAGTTTGCAAACGCGCGCGCCGAGCGGCCTTTTACGCACATGCAACGGCTTGCTTTCCGCAGCCGTGCAATCGCCGGCGAGCGCTGGGCGTTGCTTCCTTCGGCTGCGGGGTTTGTCGACCCACTGCTGTCAACGGGTTTTCCATTAACGCTGCTCGGTGTTGCGCGTGTTGCTGAGGTTATCGAAAGCGCGTGGGGCACTGAACAATTTGGTCCGCGACTTCGGGATTACGCGCAGCAAACCGACCTTGAATTGCTGGCTTCGGCGCGGCTCATTGGAGCACTCTACGCAAACATGAATCGGTTCGACGTGTTTGTCGCGCTCACGTTGCTCTATTTCGCGGCGGCCAGTTACGCTGAGTCGGTGCGAAGGCTCGAGAAGCCTCGGCTTGCGCCGTCGTTTCTTCTCTGCACGCATCCGGAGTTCGGGCCGGCCTGCGAGCAGATATGCGCGCGCGCAAGGGGTGATCTCACTGACGCCGAGGCTGACGCGCTCATCGAGCGAATTTATGCGGCAATTGAGCCGATCAACGTTGCCGGCCTGGGTAGGACCGATCGGCGCAACTGGTACCCGGTTGAAGCCGACGACATTTTAGATGCCGCAGCCAAGCTCGACGCCAGCCGCGATGAAATTCAGGCGCTGCTGAAGCGTTGCGGTTTTATCTGCGAGCCAACTTCTGATCGCGCTGCTACGGTTTAGATTGCGGAGTGAATGCGATCGGCTGCGCTGAAGCAATTCCCTTCCCCTCTTCGATGACGAGAAACTGATCTGGCTTTAGATTGCTGAGCTTCTCGATGCGACCGCTGGGCCACGTTATTTCAAGATTGACTTCGCTCACGCTGCCGGGTTTGCCAAGCCCGAAGGTAAGCGGGAGTTCGCTTTGCGAGAGATAGCTTGAGCCGGACTTGACCATCGCGAGTTGACGCATTCCGCCTGCCGCGGTGAGCGTGACTTTAGCTCCGATGGCGTCGCGGTTCGACTTTGTGCCTATGAGGTTGAGCCGCAGCATATCGTTGCGATTGCCATTGTCGTTGCGGAATAGATGCGCTGCGCCGTTGTTTGTAGTCACAATCAGATCGAGATCGCCGTCGTTGTCAAAGTCGGCGTAAGCCGCGCCGCGCGCAACCATGGGGCGGCGCAGCGCAGGGCCAACATCGGCTGAGACATCGTGAAACTTGCCCTGGCCCTGGTTATGAAAGAGCAGCGGCGGCTCAGCGTAGTGAAGATTTGGGCGCACAACGCCGATGTCGTCGGCAACGTGGCCGTTGGCGGCGAAGATATCGAGATGGCCGTCAAGATCGTAGTCAAAAAAGAAGCAGGCGAACGTGAGCGACTGCGCCGAGGGCTGAGTAATGCCCGAGTCCGCCGATTGATCGCTGAATAGGCCCGAACCGTCGTTGTGGTAGAGGGCGATGCTTTCGTCGGTAAAGTTGCCGATGACCAGGCTCTGGCGGCCCGAGCCGTCGTAGTCTCCCGCATCGGTGCCCATGCCGGCGCGCGCCTTGCCGGCATCGCTGAACGCAACGCCGGCGGAAAAGCCCGCCTCAGAAAATGTGCCGTTGCGATTGTTGTGGTAGAGCTTGTTCGCTTGCGTGTCGTTCGACACGAAGAAGTCCAGCCAACCGTCATTGTCGTAATCGAGCAGCGCCACGCCGAGCGATTTTCCATTCGGATCGTAGAGACCGGCGCGCTTCGTCACGTCTTCGAATTTTCCGTTGCCGAGATTGTGAAACAGGCGCGAGCTTTGTCCCTTGTAGGCTTCGGGCGTGCAATACGACTTATGCTTGCCATCGAGCGAACAGTACTGATCGGTCTTCTGCGACCAATCGGCATAGTGCGCGACGAACAGATCGAGCTTGCCGTCGTTGTCGTAGTCGAACCATACTGCGCCGGTGGGAAAGCCTGAATCGGCGAGGCCTGCCTTCGCGGTTACATCAGCAAATTTGCCGTTGTGCAGATTGCGGAAGAGATGGCTGCCACCGAGGGCGGTTACATAGATGTCGTCGTAGCCGTCGTTGTCGAAGTCGCCGACTGCGCAGCCCATTCCATACATCTCAATGTCGAGCCCGGCCTGGCGCGTGACGTCGGTGAAAGTGCCATCGCGATTATTGTGATAGAGCGCGGGGTACGACTTCGCTTTTGAGTGACCGGGCCAGTCCATTGAGTTGACGAAGAAAATGTCGGGCCAGCCGTCGCTGTCGTAGTCGATGATGCATACGCCGCTGCCCATGGTTTCAGGGAGATATTTAGCGCCGAACGCGCCGCTGTTATGCGTGAAATGAATGCCTGCCTGACCGGTTACATCGGTAAAGGTGATGGGGCCTGATGGACGCGGCGCTGCTGGTTGTGCGGTCTTGACCGGAGACGGGACGGATGGAGCGGGCTGCGTAATGCTGCTTTGTTCGGGCGGCGGAGCGGGTTTTGACTTGCAACCGCTGAGCAGGGCGACGGTGAGCGCGATGAACACGGCAAGGCGCAAAGTGATCGCTGCTGCCCGGCGTTTGCAACCTACAGGATGCGGAGTCTCGCGCTTGGTTGACCTATGCACGGGCCGCCTTTTGCTCGGGGATCGTAGCGGCGCCGCGAGCACGCCGCGAGTCAATCGCCATCTCGATCAACAGAGCTGCGGGGCCGACCCAGAAGAGCGCGTAGAGCGGAGCGTAGATGCTGCTGTTAAGCCGGAGAAAGAATTCAACTACCGCGATGGCGACGGCGACGATGCACTGGCCCGTACGTGAGCGCACCGTTGTCTTGGGATCCGTGATCATGAAGAAGATGAAGAGTTGGTACATGGGGCCCGTGATGGGCGAGATCTCGGCCTGCCAGGGGTCGCCGGTGATGTGCGCGCGCAGGAATGAGAGTGCAATAAAGCAGAGCACATAAGTGAGCGTGATGTGAAATCGCCTGGCGCGCAAAACGATTACCGTGCCAAGAACCCAAATAACCACGAGCGAAGCAAGATTGTTGCCCCACTGAATACTGAGCGAGGCCACGGCCTGCGAGGCGAGGATGAGCATGGCGCAGATGCCGAAGTTGGATGGGTTCCAGATGTGACGGCCGCGGACGCGCAGCGCGTATTTTGAAGTGATGGAGAGAGCGCTGCACAATGCGTAAGGCCAGAAGGCAGGCGAGCGAAGAAGAATACCGACGCTGATGCCGCTAATGTAAGCGCTGGCTGGGTGCGGCCACTTATGCAGAAAGATGCGGCCCAGCACCATTTCACACATGATGGCGGTGGCGATAGCCAGCAGCGTCTTTGTGTAGCTTTCGAGAATGCCGAAAGAGAGGTTGCCGATGAGAAGAATGAGCGTGATGAAAATGGGCGGCAGATAAGGATTGAGACGGCTCGATATCGGCACCCACCCGCGGAACTGCGGCTTGGCCGTGGCCTGCGGCTGTGGCGGATTTGATTGCGCGGTTGGCTGGCTCATGATGGTTCCTTCACAGTGTAGAGGCGATCAGGCGTTAAGCTGTCGAGCGTTTGCACTGCGCCCGAAGGCCAGCGAATCACTGCTTTGTCTATTTTGGGATTCTTGCCCAGGCCGAAGTGCACGCGCCGGTCGTTTTGCGACGCGAATCCATTGCCACCCGAGACCTGTTGCAGCTGTTCTTTGCCGTCCCAATAAAGCGTGACCTCTGCGCCGATGGCGCTGCGATTGCTGCTTGCGCCTTCGAGCGAAAACTCGATCCAGCGATTGTCTGGTACGGCGGTGTTTTTGTAGATCAGCAGCGGCCCGCGCTGATTGGCCACGACGATATCGAGCGCGCCTGTATTCCAAAGATCGGCAAGAGCCACCGAGCGCCCGTCGTACGTGTCGGTTGCGCCCACGGCCTGCGCAACATCTTCAAACTTGCCTTCACCGTCATTGAGCCAGAGGCGTTTTTGCTGATAGCCCGAAAGGCTGCGGCCGTTGAACGCAGGCCAGTTTGCGGCATCGCCAATAATGGAACTGTTGCCGCCGGCCACCTTTGCAAAGTCGTACCAGTAACTGCGCTGGCGGTCGAGCGAGATGTATCCGTTGGCAAGATAGAGATCGAGATTGCCGTCGTTGTTGAAGTCGCCGAACTGCGCGCCGAAGCTCCAGCCGCCCAACTCGACGCCGAGATCGCGCGCCATGTTGTCGTACTTGAGCGCCGGGCCTGGCTGGGGCACCCATAGATTGTTGCCCTGAATCAGGACGCCCTCTTCAGAAATGTTGGAGACGTAGATGGAGAATTTGCCCTGGTCGAAGATATCGCCGAAAGAGACATTCATGCCGCTCTTGGGCGCAAAGCCGACGCCTGTCTCTTTGCCTGCCTCACGGAAGTGTCCGTGGTCGTTGACGTACAGCTCCGATACGCCGTAGTCGTTGGCGACGAATAGATCGGGATAGCCGGTGCCGCTGAGATCGGCTGCGGCAGAGGCCAGCGCCCAGCGGCGGCTGCTAATGCCGACCTTGGCGCTCACTTCTTCAAAGTGTCCGTTGCCCAGATTGTGGAAGAGGTATTTGCGGCCGCCGTTAACCGCGTACTCAAAACTGTTGGGCATCATGCGCGTGTTGCGCAGTTGCCACAGGTTCACGTCTTCAGGATAGTAACCGGCGACGAAGAGATCGAGCTTGCCATCGTGGTCGTAGTCGAGCCACACGGCGGTATTGGCGTTGATCCATGGCGGCAATCCGGCTTGATCGGTCACGCGCGTAAAGTGCTTGCCCTGGTCGTTGTGAAACAGCTCCGGCTTGCCCCACTTGATGAGGAAGAGATCGTCATACCCATCGTTGTCGTAGTCGCCCCACACTGCGCCCATGGAGACGCCGGTGCCGGGCTGGTTTACATCGGCGATGCCGAGCTGATCGGCGACATCGGTAAATGTGCCGTCGTGATTGTTACGGTAGAGATGGTTCTTGCTGCCGATGGCGCTGTTGGTTACGTAAATGTCGGGCCAGCCGTCGCGGTTGTAATCGACGATGGAGACCGATGCGCCCATTGACGAGACCTCAGGCATGATGCCGTCGAGCTTGGTGTCGAGCGTGGGGGCCTGATGAACAAAGTCGACGCCGGAAGTGTGAGCCACCTGCTGAAGCGAGAAGCCGTAGCGAGCGAGGCTGGTTTGCGTGCCGAGAGCGGCGCCGGTCTTTGTGGGTGCGGAGAAATGGCGCATCAACCACGGCACCGCGAGCAGTGCTGCGAAAAACAGGACGACGAGGATTCGTGCGATTGAAGCTTTCTTCATTGCATTGCTCCGTCGCGCAATGCATTGCGAAAGATATCCGCGGACACATAGCGAGTTTGATATTTTTGCCAATCCTCAGGATGATGGCGATAAACCCACTCGTCTTCGAGCGTGCCTGGCGGCGTGTCATACTCTGTGCGCGCGTGGTATGGCAGCGGCTGCACCGTGCGCGAGTAAGTTGAGTTATAGTCCCCGTCTTTGACCCAGCCATCGCCGGCAATCACGTAATCGCGCACCCAGCCAGCGGGCGGCGGCGGCGGAGCGGCAAAGCGCAGCGCGATCTCGTCACCCGCATTCATAATCACGTAGCGGTCATCGGTCGCCTTGAGCAGTTCGCGCACATCGCCGTAGCGCGTGTAAAAGCCTTCAAGGTCGCGCCAGATTTGCGTGGTGGCGGCGAGCTGGTTGTAATCGGGAATTTCAGGCGACGAGGGATTTGCCTGGTGGATAACGGAAAAACCGCGATAGTGCAGGTCGGCTGACTGCGGATCGAGATGCGTGATCCGGGTTGCGGCATCGGGGAAACCCTTCGCCCACTCGATCTGGTCCCAGAAGATTTCAAGATTTGTACGCAGGCGAAGTTTGTGCGGAACTCCCGGGTGAAAGAGGCCGGTGAGATCGATAAGGCAGGTCTTGTTGCGGCCGGCGGGGAAGCCAAGATTGGCGCGCGCGACCTTCCAGCCGCCGTGTCCGTCGGGAATCTCAAGACTGAGCGGCTTGGGATGAACGCGGTCGCCTTGCGACATGGCGACGTTGACGGATGAGTCGGAAGGATGCAGCCAGCCGCGCGCGACGAGCCACAACGGGCCGCTCGCGGGAAGATCATTGCCGAGATCGATTTCAACATAGTGGTCGCGCGTAACACCCTGGTACTGGCCGCGGCCGAAGGTGTCGAGATAGTTTCCGTCAAGGTTGCGCAGAGTTTCAGTCACGTCGTTGCCGAGGTCGTCGGTTGCGTGCGCAATCGGATGCGGCTCAGAGACTGTGGTGATTGCCAGCTTGACTGGGGGCACCACGAAACGCTCGTCGGTAAATACCTCGGTGCCGGCAGGATGGTCGACGGCCATCAGTGCGAGATAGTCGTAGTAATAGGCCTCCCACAATTCGCCGGTGATGTTCAGATCGAGCGAGCCATTGCGCGGCGCGAGCTCGCTGCCGGGAATTTTGTACCACTCCTCGGTAGCCGCAATGCGCGCGGGACCAAGGGAGTCAATGCGCAGGCCCAGCGCGGCGCCCCACGGCACGGTGTCTTTGACAAACTGCATCGACGCGCCGTTCCACGCGAAGAGGAATGGGCATGAGCCTTTGAGGCGCTGCTCGGTGAGGACTTCCTGATCGGCCTTGAGCGCGAACTCGGCGCGGACTGTGCCGTTGGGCCACACCAGGCGAGCCACCTCCGCACCGGTTGCGTTGCCGAGACCGAAGTGAAGCTGCGGGCTGTCGATGGGTTGCAACTGCACGAGGAGGCCCGAACGGATTTCAATCTGGCCGCCGATACCGAAGGAATTGATGCGCTGGTCGCCGGTGGCCTGGTGGGCGCGCGGGCGAATTACCTGCCAGTGGTAGTTCTTCGTAGTGCTATTCACGGAATCCATCGGTTGCCCGTCGGCTGTAAGTCCGAGCAGATCGAGCCGGGCCTCGGAGCTCACGGACGCCGCATCAAACACGCGCGCGGGACCCTGCGGAGATGCGAGAAGCGTAAAGTGTTCGTTGTCGTCGGCGAGCCAGATTGTTGCGCCGGGGCTGTTGTGTTGAGCGTCAACATTTGCCAGCAGCAGATCGAAGGCGCCGTTGTTGTCCAGGTCGGCGGCACGGAGGCGCACATCGCCGGCCAATGCGCGCGCGACGTCGGGCACTTGTGTTATTTCGCCCGTGTCCCACGCGCCATTGATATTCGACAATCGCATGATCGCGCCGGTTGACTGAACGGCCAGCAAATCGAGAACGCCATCGTGATTGGCGTCGGCTGCAACGATGGATTTAATGCTGCTAAAGCCGTCTGGCAGCGATGATTCTGCAAAGTTGCCGAGACGCTGATTGATGAAGACGTGCAAATGGCCAGCGCCGTCAATGAGCGAAGCGTCGGGATTGCCGTCTCCGTTCAGATCTGCCCAGACAAACTGGCGGATTCCTAAAATCGACGCGAAGGGATGAATCGCTTTGAACGTGCCGTCGCCATTGTTGCGCAAGACCGTTGGCAGGCCGCTTGGCGTGCCCATCACGATGTCGAGATCGCCATCGGCTTCAATGTCCACGGCCCACGCACCTGTGTAGGACGCAGCGAGAATCTCCCTGGGCAATTTGGTTTGCGCAGTTGCGTCGGTGAACTTTGCCGGATCGTCCTGGCGCATGAAGCGCACGCCGCCAGCGCCTGCAAGCACGATGTCGGTCTTAAAGTCGTAGTTGAAATCGATGGGGAGAACTGACTCGGGCGATGGAGACGCGTTGCTCGTTCCCCCCGGAAAGGCGAAAGATGCGCCGGTTGAGAGTCGCACATTGCGCGAGTTTGCCATTACGACCGCGGGCGCGCCTTCGCCGTTGAGCGAGATAGCGCCGATCCAATCCCACTTTTCATTGGAAGGATTCGCGAGTGGCTGATTTTCGAAGTGCAGCGCAGTGTCTGGCGGCGCCGGCCGGCCTGGCGGCGACTCGAGACGGAGCAGGTGCGTAAAGGGCTGGACTTCATCGCCGGGCGCAGGTTTGATTTGAGCTAGCTGCTGGCGAAATGCTGGAAGCTGCATGAGCACATTGCGCAGAAACACACTGCGAATAGCCGCGGCGGCAGCGGGTCCCGAGCTTGCCACGGTCTGCAATTGTGCGAGCTGGTCGCGTGCATCCTGAGGCCACGGGGCAGATTGCGTTGCAATGCGATCGACCGCGGTGCGAAGCGTTGCAGCATCGCCCCGCTTGGCGGCAATGCGGCTCAACTCAAGCAACGCGGGCAGGTTGTTTGGCTGAGCATTGAGGATTTGAGAGATGATTTGCTGAAATTCATCTTCACTTCCCTGCCCGCCCTGGCGCTCGACCTCCAATGCAAGCTGGTACTCCGCCTCGAGATTTGCCGGGTTGAGCTTCACGGCTTGGCGCAGATTCGCGATTGCGCTGGCCGGGTCGCCGCGATTGCTGCCGAGTATTCCGAGCAGGTAATAGATGTGGTCGTCTTTGGGCGCCAGTTTTCGCGCGCGTTCAAAGCGTTCGGCGGCGAGATCGAAGTTGCGCTGGCGCAGCGCAAGAATTCCCCAGTCGGCCCAGGCAGCGGGCTCGCCGGGGGCAAGTTGCGCAGCGTGAGCCAGGGAGCTTTCGGCTCGCACATCGTCGCCCACTTCGAGCGCAGCCAGGCCAACATAAAACGAAGAGATGAACTCGTGATAGGCCGCCGATGACGGCGAGGGCAGTCCACGGTGACAACCGGTGGCCAGGGCGAGAGCAGCCGCAAAACCTGCCACTGCGAGCCGGCACGAGAGGTGGGGAAGATTGGATTTCATTTCGTACTTGCTGAGAAAGATTCTAATCATTCAGGTGGGGTCTGTGTTACCTGACTTGAGGGCTGAACCGAATGCGCCACGCCGGGCTGCGGTCTGCGCCTGCGCTGCCCCCGAGCCCGTTTTACGCTCGCTGCCTTGAACCACAACACTCCAATGCCTAAGAACGGCAGCAGGAAGAGCAACAAATCCCAGCGGCCCAGGAGCGCGGGAGTAACGGGAACATCGGTGTCGGCTACGCCATTTGCCGTTGCGCTTGAGAACGCGATGTGGATGTGCCACATTTCTTCTTTGTCGAAGGGCGCGAGCGCCTTGAACTCGACATGATCGAGGAGTTTCTCGCGCCATGCGGTGTAGACGGCCACCGGCAAACGCTTGCTGACGGGTTGCACGGCTACCTGGACCTTCATGTCGGCGGGAACGGTAAGCCCACTGCCTTTGGGCGGGTCGACGATCACGTAGAAGCTGCCGGTGCCAACGTCTGGATTGCTCCAGACTTCAACGTTGAATGGGCCAACTTTGCGGTTCTGCATGATGGGATATGGAGGGCCGATATGGGCCTGCGCGGGCACGCAGATGCAGAGCGCAAAGAACGCGATTGCGAGTTTTGAATATGAACGCATCATCATTATCCGGCCAACATGGTGGCGCGCATGTCCATGGGCTGGGTCATCAGCCACACGCAGCAGAGGAACAGGATTACGCACAGCACTCCCCAGGGAACAAAGGCGCGCACCGGGTGTTTTTGAGAGTCGTCCTGAGCGAGCCGCCAGGCAACCAGCAATGAGCCGGCGAGACCGAGCAACAGGAATCCGAATTCGAGTGGCTCGACCACTGTTTTTGGCAGGCCAACCCACGTCCATTGCGGATCGCCGAGGATGGGCCAGCCAATTTCGGCGAAGGCATTTTGGGTTACCGGCACGATGGTGTAGAGACCGGTGAAGAAGTGATAGCCGTAGTGCGCGAGCCACATTCCGAAGCCGAGCGGGGATAGCGCATAGGAGTAGCGAACCGCAATGGCAAGCCAGCTGCTTTTCACGCCGGCCCATGCGCGGGTGATCCACGCGGCCAGGCCGAGCAGCAGGGCTGGCTCAACTACGATTACGGCGGTAAACAGGATGCCGAGCACCGCGGCCTGATTCTGGAAATGCAGCGTGCGTTTGAGCCAGCTTTCGACGGTATAAACAGGGCTGACCATGCCGAAAGCGTTCATGAGCGCGCCAAAGCAAAACACGACGGCCAGCGCCGCGATATCGTTGCGGCGCGAGAAGCGGCCGATGCCGGAGCGCTGCGGATCGCTCATCAGTTCGACGCCCGGCAGGCGGCTCAGGATTCCAACGTTATCGTGCGGGCAGGCGTGGACGCAGTCGAGGCAAAAGGTGCAGTCCATGTTGCCCACCTTGGCGGGCTGAAAGAGCGCGAGTTCGCAGCCGCGCTGCATGACGACGAGCGGTGCCGATGGCTTGCGGCTGCCGCGAATGCAGTCTCTTGTCTGGCAGCCGTCGCAAACTTCGTGATCGCGGACTGCAACTTCAAGCGGCGATGCGGTGGACGCGATGAAATTGAATTGCCCGATGGGGCAGACGTATTTGCAAAATGTGGCGTGGGTGAAGAGGCCGTCGACAATAAGGATTGCGGCGAAATAGCCCAGGATGACCCAGGCGGTAAGCCACGGAGAAGCCCACAGGCCGAACAGCTCGTAACTGAAGAGCAGCGCGACGAAGAGCAGAATCGGAATCCACTTGTTGCGTAGAAGGCGCGGCCAGGTAAGGCGCGGATGAACAAACCTGCGCATGAAATTGCGCGCCAGCATGAACGGACAGGAGAGGCAGAATAGATTGCCGGCGCAGAGAATGGCCACGACGAGCGCTCCGCGAAAGTGGACCCAGGTGAGTACCGTTGCCAGGTTCTTGGGAGAAAGCGTGGGGCCAAACAGCCCTTCGACGATCATGACGATGCTGACTGCGAGCAGCGGAATCTGCAGGAACGTTCGCGAGTGACGCCAGCGCAGCAGCGGACCAATTACTGGAACGGTGAGAAGGTCGAATGGCTGGGCTTCAAGGAATTCTTGCTCCTCGGCAAGCTGCTCCTGCTCGGCGGCTGGGGAGTGCGCGGGTGCCGGCTTGGTCAATTCGATTCGACCCCCTTTACATCCATTTGCCGTTCAACCTTGCGGCCATCGCTCAAGGTAATGTGGAAGAGCACCACCCAGTCGCCGCCCATGGTGAAGTTGAGCGGGGCGCGATAGTCGCCCGGCGCTGTCTCAATAGCTTGAGCAAATACAGGGGCCATTCCGGGGTGGTTCATGTCGGCTTCCACCTGCACGCGCGCGCTGGCAACGGGCTGGTGTGCCTCATTCGTGAGTCTAAACGAAACCGTTTCGGTTTGAGCGCGTACGGGTTGCGGCGCGATGGATTCGACAATCGAAATGCCGGTTTCGTCATTCGCCGGCGTGCGACAGCCAACGGCTACACAAACCGGCATCGATGCCAGCAGCAACAACGCCCAAACACGCTGAGAGGCCGCCTTCCGGCGACCTCTCGAATCATCTTCAATCGTCACTTGTGCCCCGGAATGCGGGTTATTGCCGCATGCACTATGCGCTGCAATCGGCTTCCTGGTTTGCTTCATCTTTGTACCATGAACAACTGCAGGCAGCCGGCGCCTCGCCCTCAGGAGGAAACATGTGGTAGTACATGGCGATCACCATGGGGACGAACACAATTGAGTTATAGAACAGGTGAAGCTCAACGCGCGGGAAAAAGAACTGAAGCACGCTGAAAGGTACGGGCTTGCCCATCAGATTGTGATGGAGAGTGGCCTGGGTGATGAGCAGGAAGTGCTCAAAGTGATGCCAGATCTGGATGCCTAATGAGATGTTCCACCAGGTGCGGCTGCGGCCAACGAATCCCTTGCGCAGGACCCAAAGGCCGATGAGCATGACCACCGCGTATCCATAGTGCAGTGCTTCGGACTTGATAAGCCACGGATACCAGAGACCCAGAATGCCGTTTGCCTTGGGACGAGGCCAGCCCATCACCCAGATCTGGTAGGCCTGAGCCAGGTGCTCGCCCCAGTGAGCAAGCACAATTGCCATAAATACCCACAGGGCCTTCTCATGCCACTGGCTGTTTAGTTTCTCAGAAAGCGTCAGGTGCGAGGACGTGGGCAGAATATGACCGTGAACATTGGGAACGGATGCAGCCATTTCTTTTGACCTCAACAAGGGAACGAGACTGGGGTTATCTCGGAAACGAGTTCAAGTTTACTTGAGGATCAACACGTTTTGAGTCGGTTAAAAGAGGGAACCCGATCTCAACCTTTCGATGGAGACCGGGCCGATGGGGAGCTGCCGGTTTTGTTTGGGGGGCGCCGGTCTCATGCGTCCGCGCTAACTGGTTGACGCATCGAGGGTTGCGTGTAACCTTCTTTTGCCAGGTGCTGCCCCATTTGCGCGTACATTTCGGGGTTGTCGGGCTGCCAGGTACCTAAACCGTCAACATAGCGGTTAAACATGCTGAAGGCGGCGGCAATCAGCACCGTGTCGTGGATCTCCATGTCGGTTGCGCCTTCCCGGCGGGCGGCTTCAACGTCGGCGGGTGTTACCAGCTTGCCGTCCTGCTGTACCTTACCGGCGATGGCGAGCAGCGCCTTCAGCTTTTCTGAGATCGGTGCTGTCGTGAAATCTGCCTTCACTTTTGCAACTAATGAAACGTCGCCAAGATGGCACGCAGCTGCAGCGGAGTGGCTGGAGTAACAAAAGTGGCAGTTGTTGCGCGAGGAGACATGGGATGCGATCAGCTCGCGTTCGCCGGGCGTGAGTGAATTGGGCAGGTGCAATAGTATGTGGGCCAGTTCGCGCATTGGTTTTGCAGTTTCGAGGCGGAATTGGAATCCAGCGCTGATGCCGGGGAAGCCGGCGGGAAGTTCGATGTGTGGCATTAGGTGACTCCTGAAATACAGTGGTCAGTGGACAGTGAATGAGTGAATCGGGCATTTTGTCGGGGAGGGGCGGCAGCGAATTACTGCGCTGCTGCACTCGAGTGTGGCGCCAGGTACTCTTCGCTTACAGACACGTAGCCTTCGCGGGCTACGCGCTTGCCGCGCTCGCGGTAGAAGGCAGGGTCGGCAGGTTGATTGGTGCCGAGGCCGTCTACATAGCGGTTGTACATGCAAAAGGCGGCGGCAATCAGCACCGAGTCGTGAATCTCGATATCGGTCGCGCCTTCGCGGCGTGCGGCTTCAACGTCGGCCGGCGTTACCAGCTTGCCGTCCTGCTGGACCTTGCCCGCGATGTGAAGCAGGGCCTTGAGCTTTGAGCTGATCTCCGCTTTCATAAAGTCGGTTTTAACCTGCCGGACCAGATCTTCGTTGCCGCCCAGGTGCGCGGCAGCTATGGCGCCGTGGATGTTATGACAAAACTGCGTGCAGTTGCGGCTCGAAACGTAGGTAGCAATCAACTCGCGTTCGCCGCGCGTCAGCGTGCTGGGGCCCTGCAACAACACTTCGACGAGCGCGTTGAGGGGCCGCGCAGTCTCAGGCCTGAAGGCCATGGCGGCTCTGATTCCGGGCAGTTCGGGGTCCAGCGGAATATGTGGCATGGGGATCTCCTCCTGTGAATGAAGGTCAACCGGCACAGGTTAAGAGCGGGGAATGTTTGTGCCGCCGGTTGCACTTTGAAGCATGCTAACGCGCGGCGGGCTGGCAGCGCATCCACCAATCGGCGGAGACGGCGCTAGCCGACATATTTCTTTATTTTGCCTTCGTCATACAGGATGTATGTTTCGCCCCTGTAACCAACCTTTGAGCTACAGTAACTCGCTGCCCAGAAAAGGAATCCCATAAGGTCGCGTATGGGATACAGCCATGCAAATAAAAGGGACTTTTTGTCGCGCACGACCATCCAGCCTACTACGATGGATTGAATGATTCTGTTCAAGAGGCCAAGCGACAAAAAGGCTAAGGCGCCATACAAGTTGTTCCTGAATGCCTCAACGCAGAATCCCAGTATTGCGAACGGCATGGCAAAAGTGAGCGAGGTTCCAAAATGTCCCATTGGACGGGAGAAGCGGGTGCTTCGCATCCAGCCGAGTTGATGCTGAAGCGATCGCTTGAAGTTGGTATTTGTAACGACGTGATTGATGACGTTTTTTGAAAGGACCACCTTGAAGCCTGCATTGGAAACACGGTTTCCAAGAACAAAATCATCTGCATAGTAGGATGCAATATCCTGAAGCCCGCCAATTTTGGAAATGCAACTCTTATGCAGGGCCATACACGGGCCCAGTGCGAACTTCATCCCCTCAAGCATATTTGCAACGAGAACACCGGAGCTCATTTCAACCGACATTCCAATAGCTTCAAGGAAAGACCACGGTCCTCCAGATGGAACACCTCTGTAAAGACAGGTAACAAGACCGACACCCTCCTGATTAAGTTCAGGAGTTATATTTTCAAGGAAGTCATTGTCGACTCGAACGTCGCTATCCGTGATCAAAAGAGATTCATAGCTGGCAACATCAATCATCCGATCGACAGAGAACGTTCGTGGGTTAACCCAAAGCGGCTCGCCACAAGCGATCTTTTTGACGGTGCGATCAGGAAATTCCTTTGCGAGCCGATCTACCGTCTTAAACGCTGGATCGCTCAAGTGGCGAGCGCAGAATATGACCTCATAATCGGCTGGATACGACTGGCGGAAATGGCTGAGAAGATTTTCGTATAACTGCGGTTCATCCCCGTGTACGGGCTTCAGCAGACTGATTGGCGTATATGTTCCCAACCTCTGCGAACGCGGTTCTCTGACATGTCTCACGGATGCGACAATCACCATGCCCAGGTACACAAGCGAACTAATGGTACCAAGGATAGCCAGAAGCAGAAGAACGTAACTCATTCCAATGTGCCCTTCACAGCCAATGAGAGGGGACTGCATTGGCCGGTGTCAATCAGCAAATTTTGCCATTTCCAGAGTGGGAGTTCTGCTCTTCGATTTTTGGCATCAAGTGCCTGACATTCTCCAACCCCCTATGGTTCTTGGGCCGGCGACTCCTTGGTCATGATAGCACTCTGCATTTAGCCCGCATTTCTCACAGCCGGTGCGAAATACGAGAACTGGAGACTTGGCGGTCACGTCGGCGGGTCAGGAGACCCGCCGTACAGCCGGTCTGGAGAGCGGCGCTACGATTTTCGGGCGCCTGCGAATGTCATCGCGGCTTCAGCCGGTAAAAGCGTTGACCGTTCGACTCAAAGATCGCGTGCATCTGCTCCGGCCCATAAAGGTTTCCCAGGATACTTTGTGCGAGCTCCAGCACCTGCGCGTACGACGCCGCCAGCGTACAGACCGGCCAATCGGAACCGAAGACCAGGCGGTCAGGACCAAAGGCATGCGCGACAAACTCGACGAATGGCCGGATGCGGTCGATGCTCCAGCCGGCGCCTGCTTCGGTAACAAGACCAGAGATTTTGCAATGCACTCCCGGCAGGGCTGCCAGAGCCTTGATTTCGCCGCACCATTTTTCATCGATGGAACGGGTCATATCCGGTTTCGAAATATGATCGAGGATCGCATGCAATCCCGGTGTGGCCTGGATCGCCTGGATGATTGCACTGAGATGTCGAGGGAACGTGAGAATGTCGAAGGGAATGCCGCGGCGAGCGATCTCTGCCAGCGCGGGATGAAAGCGCGGATCGTCGATCAGGCTCGGGTCGTGCTCCTGCAACATGGGCCTTATGCCTACCCACTTCGGCTGCGCTGCATAATGGGCCAGGCGTGCGGGGAAATCGTCCGCGAGCATGTCGACCCAACCGACGACTCCGGCCACAAAATCCGTCCGCGACGCAATGTCCAAAAGGAAATTGGTTTCGGCCTCAGTCTCGGCCGCCTGAATGAGCACCGTCCGGGTGACGCCAGCCTTCTCGATCAGCGGCGATAGATCGGCAGGCCCGAAGTCCCGATACAAAGGCTTGAGATCGGGCGTCATCCAGCCGTAATCGCCTCGATCGACTTTCCAGAAATGCTGATGCGCGTCGAGCATCGCGGTTCCTCTTTTCGTACGGTCAGGCGCGCAGGACGCCTTTTCTCAGGATGATGTTGGCGTAGAGCCGCAGTTCTCCGGTGGCGATGACGGCATAGGCAGCCTTGGCTCGATCGTAGAAGGCGAAACGTTCTACAGGTTCGAGGACAATGGTGCGGCCTTCAGATTTCTTGAGAGCTGCTTCGTATTCCGGATAGATGGCGGGGCGCTGGCCGGGAGCGTCCATCGCGGCGGCGGGATGATCGACAAAATCATCGAGCGGAAACACGGACAGCACCGCGGCGAGCGCGTCGGTTGCACTGATACCGGGCAGCCGGATGAGGCGCCCCGCTATGGTTGCCGCGGGGAAATTTGCGTCCGAGATGACGATCTCATCGCCGTGCCCCATATCAGACAAGATCGCGAGGAGATCACCCGTCAGCAGCGGACTAATGGATTTCAGCATGTTCTTCTCCGAGGAGCTCTTCTGCACCAGAAGACCGCCGTCAGATGACGGGGGTTCGTTACCGAGCGCCAACTTCGGAATCGCACCCAACCCGACGCCAACAGCAAATCCCGAACGGAGAAAGTATCGCCGCGTGATGTCGCGCCATGCTTTGATGATGCCGTTTTGCGACCCAGGAACCCGGATCATCGATTGGTTTCTCCGTCTCAGGTGCGAGTTATGACAGGAAGATCTGGTGCGTTCGAATTGAGAGTCATGCGATCAGGTGCTGGTTGCGCTGTGTCGATGTCGTCGCGATTCCAGCCGGTAAAAATGCTGGGGCACGTCGAGCGTTGCGATTCCCTTTTCGCGCCCTCAGGTTCGGAACACGCCTTTTTTCAGGATGATGTTGGCGTAGAGCCGAAGCTCTCCGGTGGCGATGACGGCATAGGCTGCCTTGGCTCGATCGTAGAACGCAAAACGCTCCACAGGTTCGAGGACAATGACCCGGCCTTCAGATTTCTTGAGAGCCGCTTCGTATTCCGGATAGATGGCCGGGCGCTGGCCGGGAGCGTCCATCGCGGCGGCGGGACGATCCACGAAATCATCGAGCGGAAACACGGACAGCACCGCCGCGAGCGCGTCGGTTGCACTGATACCGGGCAACCGGGCCAAGCGCCGGGCTATGGTCGCGGCAGGAAAATTTGCGTCCGAGATGACTATCTCATCGCCATGCCCCATGTCAGACAAAATCGCGAGGAGTTCACCAGTCAGCAGCGGATTAATGGATTTCAGCATTTTGTTCTCCGAACTTCAGTTTGCGCTTTTATTGAGCGCTTCATCGATGTCAGCCCAGATGGCTTCAGGCAGCTCCGTATTGAACCAATCAACGTTCTGGCGCAGCTGCGCGGGTGTATTGGCGCCAATCACCACGCAGGTGACGGCCGGGTGGCGCATGGGAAAACGGATTGCCGCGGCAGCCAGCGGCACATCATAGTTGTCGCAGACGGCACGCAGCGCCTCAACTTTCTTGACGATTTCAGCTGGAGCGTCGGCGTAGTTGAATATCTTTCTGGCATTTTTCGGGGCTGCGAGAATGCCCGAATTATAGACTCCGCCGATGGCCAGCGCCACGTTGCGGCGTTGTGCCAGTGGCAGGAATGTTTCCGCGTCCCTGTCGAGGAGAGTATAGCGCCCGGCAAGCATGCAGCAGTCGAGGTCAGTCTCCTCAAGCGAATCGCGAATAATTTCCCACTCGTTTACGCCAAGACCGAAACCGCGAATGTTGCCGGCGGCTTTCAACTCCTGGAGGGCACGGAAGCCACCCCCGCGGGTGAGCGCCCCCCAGTGATGGTCATGCAGGCCGGCGTGGGTGACGCGGCCAATGTCGTGGACATAGAGCATGTCGATCCGCGGCATGCCGAGGCGCTGCTGACTATCGTCAAAGCTGCGCATGACGCCGTCGTAGCTGTAGTCGAAGATCTCACGGAACGGCAGGTTATTCCACAATTCGGGAGCAAGCGGGCTTTTCGGGGATTCAGGAGGAAGCCTGCGGCCAGCGCGCTCGGTGGTCATGAGTCGGCCAACCTTGGTGGAAAGAATATGACTTCCATCTTGCTCGCGCAGGATTTGGCCGATCAGGTGTTCGGCCCGGCCATTTCCATAGAAAGGTGCGGTGTCGAAATAGCGGATGCCCAGGTCCCATGCCGTGGTAAGAACCTCGAGGGCCTGGGTGGTGGGAACATCGCAATAAAGGCCACCAAGGGGGCAGGTACCAATCCCCAGGGCTGTGACCTCGAGGCCTGTTGAGGCGACGTTGCGGCGCGAACTGACGGATAAGCTCATTTCATTTTCTTCCACTGCACTCACGAGTATTGCTTCTGTCTGATCTGAGACGGACCGTCTGCTCACTCTGCTTCAGGCGGCGGCGTGCATAATCTCAAGATATTCTGCCTGCGTGGCTCGCCGCGGATTGGTTGCATGGCAATGGTCAAGCAACGCCGCGTGCGAATTTGCCTCCATCATCGGCTCGGTCACGCCCAACTCGCGCAGGCCCGACGGAATTCCGATGCGCTTATTGAGCGCCTCGATTATTTGATCGGGAACTCCACCCATGCGTCGGGCAAGGATATCCCATTTTTCCCCGATCGCCTCGCGATTGAAGCGCAGCACAGCCGGCATCAACACGGCGTTCAGCGTGCCATGATGCAGGTTCAACTCGCGGATCGCACCGAGGGGATGGGTAAGTGAATGAACCGCACCGAGGCCCTTTTGAAAGGCCATTGCACCCTCGAGGGCGCAAATCATCATGTTGCGCCGCGCGAGGACGTTGCCGCCATCTGCGACTGCCACCTCAATCGAGGCCAGTCCGGAATCCAGCCCGTGAAGAGCGATTGCTTCAGCCGGCGGATTGAAAGCCGGCGCCATAAAAGTTTCAAGGCAATGCGAGATGGCATCCATCCCGGTTGCCGCAGTGAGTCGCGAAGGCAGCCCATACGTGAGCTCGGGGTCGCAAAGGGCGATGGTGGGCAACATGAAGCCAGACAGAATACCGAGTTTGCGGCCGTCTGCTGTGATGATGATGGCTGCGCGCCCGACCTCGGACCCAGTACCCGACGTTGTGGGCACAGCGATAAGAGGGCAGATATTCCGGTGTATCCGGGCAATGCCGCCGGCAATCGCGGTATATTGCTCCAACGGCCCCGGATGACCGGTGAGAAGCCGCACGGCCTTGGCCAGGTCGATAGACGATCCACCGCCGAGGCCGACAATTCCGTCGCACCCGCTTGCTTTGTACAAAGCATAGGCGATATTGACCGCCTCTTCAGTGGGGTTGGCGGGCGTTCCGTCGAAAACCACTGCCCCATGGCCAACCAGGTTGCACACCTTGCGAACGAGACCGGAGGCCACCAGCCCTTTATCGGTTGCGATCAGCGGACGTTTGACGCCGAGCGCCGCGAGAAACTCTGGCAGGCGGGCAACCTGGCCCTCGCCGAACTCAATGCGCGTGAGGTAATTGATGGTGCTCAAAGGGTTCTCCCGGAATCTGAAGCAGGCTTGCCATTGAATGGCCGCCCGATTGGCTTACGGCCAACGGAGTGGCGGCAGATTGGCAGCTGCCATTATATATTTGTTATGTCATCTGATATATGAGCTGTCAAATCATTGGGAAAAAAGTGGAAGAAAGAAGCAAGAAATGAGCAATCGTCCGCGACAGAAGGCCGATCAGGTATATGAGTTGATACGACGCTCCATTATCATGCTGGAGATGCAGCCCGGCGCGCCGATTATTGAAAAGAGCATCTGCCCCGAGCTTTCGGTCTCTCGTACTCCGGTTCGAGAGGCGATTCAGCGCCTCGCGGAAGAAGGGTTGGTGAACGTCATTCCGCATTCCGGAACCTACGTCAGCCGCATCTCTTTCGAGGTCGCGGAAGAGGGATTTATCATTCGGCGCGCACTGGAGATTGAAAGCGTGCGGCGGGCCTCATCGCGCTACTCCTACGCCGCGGGGGCCGGGCTGGACGGGATTCTGATGCGGATGCAGAAGCTTGTGGAGACGAATCAACTGGATCGCTATCTGGACGAGGACGACATGCTGCACTCGACCATTGCGAGGATGAGCGGAATGCCCCGGATGTGGAAATTCATCACCATGGCGAAGGTCCATCTGGACCGGATGCGCCAGCTGTCGGCGCCAGTGCCGGGGCATCTTGCGATGGTGACCGGGCAGCACGCTCAAATTGTTGCCGCTGTTCGATCGGGCAAGCCCGATCAAGCGGAGTTAGCCATGCGGATACACCTTGAATCATCCTTCGAGGTGATGACCAAGCTTTACCACGAACGGGCGAACATGTTCGCGCTGAAGGAAGCAGAATGACAGACTCACTGAAAACCGTTTCGCTGCTGATCCGGCTGAACCCGGCGGATAATGTCGCCGTGGTGCGAGAGCCGATTGACCCTGCTCTCACGCCGGAGATTGAAGGCATTCGTCCCCAGGAGAGGATTCCCCGGGGGCATAAGATCGCTGTCGCCGCCATCGCCAAGGCAGAGCCGGTGACGAAGTACGGCCAGACCATCGGCTTCGCCACCGAGGACATTTCACCGGGGCAGCATGTGCATACGCATAACCTCTCGGTTGGGGAGTTCACGCGCGACTATGCCATTGGTGTGGACGCGGTGGCGACGACGATGGTGCCCGAAGCTGAGCGCGCCACGTTCATGGGCTATGCCCGCCCGAATGGGCGCGTGGGGACGCGGAACTATATCGCTGTGATTTCGTCGGTGAATTGTTCGGCGACGGTGAGCAAGGCAATCGCTCAGCACTTTTCAACGCCCGGCATTATGGATCGCTTTCCGGGGGTGGATGGCGTGATTGCACTGACCCACGGCGGCGGCTGCGCATTGAGCACGAACACCGAAGGGTATAGCTATTTGACCAGGACCCTCGCAGGCTATGCCACTCACCCGAATGTTGGCGGTGTGCTGATGGTCGGGTTGGGCTGCGAGACCAATCAAATTCCTGCTCTTTTGGAACGCGAAGGGTTGGCTGAGTCCGATCGGCTGCGCACGATGACGATTCAGGCAACCGGTGGCACACGCCGCACGATTGAGGCGGGCATACGCGCAGTTGAAGAAATGATGCCGGCCGTCGGCACGGCAAAGCGCATTCCGCAACCTGCCTCGCATCTTACGCTGGCGCTCGAATGCGGAGGATCGGACGGCTACTCCGGTATCTCTGCCAACCCTGGACTTGGATTCGCCGCCGATCTTCTGGTGCAGCATGGCGGCACGGTAGTGCTGTCGGAAACGCCTGAGATTTATGGAGCCGAACATTTGCTGACGCGCCGCGCGGCAACGCCTGCAGTAGCCAAAAAGCTGTTGGAATGCATTGAATGGTGGCGCGAATACACGCGCCGCAATCATGCCGAGATGAACAATAACCCTTCCTATGGAAACAAGCAGGGCGGCCTCACCACGATTCTGGAGAAATCGCTTGGAGCTGTCGCCAAGGGCGGAACATCGCGGCTGAACGCTGTTTACGAATATGCCGAAAAGGTCACAGAACATGGGCTGGTGTTCATGGACACGCCTGGCTACGACCCGGTCGCCGTGACGGGCCAGGTGGCTGGCGGAGCAAACCTGATTGCATTCACCACCGGGCGCGGATCGGTATCGGGCTTTAAACCAGCGCCCTCACTGAAGCTCGCAAGCAATTCAGAGATGTATCGCCGCATGGAAGAGGACATGGACATGGATTGCGGCACCATCGTGACCGGTGACGAAACCATTGAGGCTCTGGGCAAACGCATTTTTGCACTGTTGATCGCGACAGCCTCAGGCCAGACGACCCGCAGCGAAGAACTGGGTTACGGCGACAACGAATTCGTGCCCTGGCAGGTTGGCGCGGTCATGTGACGGGTCCTGCGGCAGAGGACGGAGATAGATGAAAGCGAAGCTCTATTGCAGGTGGCTGACGACAGCCAGTTAGTTCTTGTGTTTGGCTTGCATGTGAGGCAGCGTATCCATCCGATGACTGAGGCCGATGACTGAGGTGTGAAGATGTTTCGTGATCGAAATTCCCTGATAAGAGCCGGCATAGACACGGCCGTTTTGATGTCCGTCATCATGCTGGGGCTGTCCCCTTCAATGAATGCGCAGACGGAGAGTTCGGTCAGAAGCGAATTTAAAAGTCCGCCTAAGAAGTTTCGGCCTATGGTGCGCTGGTGGTGGCCCGGCGGCGATGTTACGGACGAGGAAATCGGAAGAGAGATTGGCATTCTCGACAGCCACGGATTTGGCGGAGCCGAGATTCAGCCGTTCAATATATTTGTCTTTATGCCGGGCCTGCTATCGAAAGAAGAGATGGAGCGGGTGAATGACTTTGCCACGCCAGCCTTTTTCAAACATATGCGGGTGGCAGCTGACGCGGCGAAGGCTCATGGGATGTGGATCGACGACACGTTCGGCACGGGTTGGCCCCTTGGCGGGGGGCTTGCGATCACACCCGAACTTTCGTCGATCGACTTGCGCTTTGCGGACAATATTGTTACCGGTCCCAAGAAATATTCGGGGATGCTGACCGTCCCCGAGTTTCATCCCGATCCTATCGCTTCAGTGATCCAGATGGTGGGAGCGGAGCCTGCGTGGCCAAAAGGATGGGAGGAGCGCTTCGAGGCGCGAAGCACAATTGTGGCGGTGGTTGCCATGCGTGAAGATTCATCGCAGAGTTCTTCAGCGAAGGGCTCCACATTGCTCGACGGCAGTTCAACCGTGGTGCTCACGGATAACATGCAGCCCGACGGCACGCTGGATTGGGACGTTCCCGCAGGGAAGTGGCATATTTTGGTCTTCAGGCAATTCCCGACGCGCGAACCCGTGGGCGGGGCCGCGGGCACCGGGCCGCAGCTTGTATTGGATCATTTGAACAAGGCTGCATTCGAAGCGCACGCGGCTCGCGTTGGTGATCCTTTGATTGCCGCTGCCGGCTCCGACGTGGGAACTTCGCTCCGCGCCATTTTCTGCGACAGCCTGGAAGTGGACGAGTATCTTTGGTGGACGGATGATTTTCTTGAGCAGTTCAAGAAGCGCCGCGGATACGATCTGACACCATACCTAGCCGTTCTGCGCGAACCAGGTTACAACAGCTATCCGCCGAGCGGGCCACCGATGTTCAATTTGACTGGCGGCGACGCTATTCGTGCGGATTATTGGAAGACTGTCTCCGAGCTCATTTTTGAGGGGTTCTATCACCCGTTTGACGAATGGGCACGGCAGCACAAACTTCTCTCTCGCGTGCAGGCGCACGGCGCGCCCGGCGATCTGCTCAAACTTTACGGGGATGCAAGCATTCCGGAAACCGAGGAACTGGCTGGCGGAAACACAGTGAACTTTATGAAGCTGGCTTCGTCGGCAGGCTACGACTATGGACGAAAGATTGTTTCCAGCGAGAGCTTTATTGTCCAGGGCGATCCTTATGGCAGCACGCCGGAGTTCTTTAAAGCCAACACCGACAAACTGCTGATCTCGGGAATCAATGAGATCATCTATCACGGCTTTCCATACAAGTTTGACGCAGGGCCCAAGGGGATTGGCTGGTACCCATTCAGCAAATACACGTCACAAATGAACGAGATCAATCCGTTTTGGCCGTTCATGGGCGAGGTGAACACTTATATCACGCGGCTCCAATACATCGCCCAGACCGGAGCCAGCGATCTTCAGGTCGCAATCTTTCGCAGCAGCCTGAGCCAGGATGACACGGGGCCATCGCCGGCATCGGGGCCGGTGCCGGACCCATTTCCCGCAATTGAAAAAGCTCTCACTTCAGCGGGACTGAGTTTTGGATTTGTCAATGAAGATGCGCTTCTTGACGGCGGAGCGAGGGATAGCAGCTTTTCGACCGGAGGCGGAGGGAATTACAGAGCCCTTGTAATTCCCCATGAAACGAATGTAACTGCCGAGTTAGTGAAGAAACTGACATCGTTTGCCGATGCGCGGGTGCCGATTGTATTTGTGGGCGGCACGCCCGGGGCGAACGCGAGTTTTATTTCTCTCCAACAAGAACGCGAGCAAGTTAGCGCGGGACTTACTGTGATTAGCCAGGCTTCAGGCTCGAAGACGCTTTCGAATGCTGAGGATGCCGCCTCACGGTTGGCTGCGCTGATTCCACCGCAAGTGAAATTTGATTCCGGCGACGTGCTTCCCTTTCTCAAGAAAACGATCGGCACAACAAGGTTCTACCTGCTTACCAATCCGAACGCCAGCAGTGCCAACACGGTGGTTGAATTCAACGAGAGTGCTGTGCCGCAGTTATGGGATCCATGGACGGGCGAAGTGCATAGGACGACGTTCAGCCGAAAGAATGGGCACGTGAGCCTTAGCCTGGCGTTGCCGGCATTCGGATCGGAGCTGATTGCGTTCAACAATGAGAGCAGCACACCTCTGCCTGCGCCAGCGCAATGGACGGAGCTGAAACGTGAGAATATCGGCGCGGGTGGGTGGAGCGTGGAGGCCGTCGGCGATTCGGAGAAGGGTGTTGGCGTTCATGTGCACATGGATATGGCGGAGCTGAAAGACTGGCTCAGTGTGCCCGAGCTCCGCACGTTTTCAGGGGCCGCAACTTACACCGTTCATGTTTCGGTAGCGCAGGAGGAACTCAAAAATGCCGGGCGAGTGGTTCTCGATTTGGGAGATGTAAAAAGCGCGGCTGACGTCAAGGTAAATGGCGTCGATGCCGGACATCTCATTGTCCAGCCCTTTTCGCTCGACATTCGGCCACTATTACATTCCGGCGATAATGTTCTGGAAGTTACCGTGGCTAACTCCCTGACTAACTATGTAAGTCAAGTCCAATTTCCGAAGAGCCCGCTGGGGACCCGACCCCATTTCCCGCTCGTCACTTCGGGTCTTCTTGGACCAGTTGTGCTGCGGTACGAAAGGAGTGCTTTGAAATGAACCCCGTGACGCGTGCGCGTCGCCGGAGAACTCTTTTCGGCAGCGTGGCGAGGAGGGCACTTGAGTCATGCACATTGAAAGGCCTTATTGTCAGAAGCCTTGAGTCTGTTTAACTGTGCCGCCTCTATATGCTTCGCATAAACCTGCAGATGAAAAACAACTGCGAGCGGCGACAAGCGCAGATACATTGATCCATAGCCGAAAGGCAAGACGGAAGTTCCGGTTCGAATCTGTCTGACGAAAGTACGGTGGGAATATGTTGCACGATCGAAACTTCTTGATGAAGGCCAGCATGTGCATAGCCGTTTTCTTCTGCGTCACGGCGCCGGGGTTATACCCTTCGGCAAATGCACAGACCGGGAGTGCGGTCAGGAATGAATTTCGCGATCCGCCCAAGAAGTTCCGGCCCATGGTGCGCTGGTGGTGGCCCGGAGGCGATGTTTCCGACCAGGAGATCAGGCGGGAAATCAGCATTCTCGATAGCCATGGATTTGGCGGTGCTGAGATCCAGCCCTTCACTTTTTCCATCTCCATTCCCCAGTCCAAAGAAGAGACAGCGCTCGTGAATGACTTTGCCACGCCAACGTTTTTCCAACATGTGCGGGTAGCGGCTGACGCGGCGAAGGCCCATGGGATGTGGATCGACGACACGTTCGGCACAGGTTGGCCGCTTGGTGGCGGGCTTGCAATCACACCAGAGCTCTCGGCAATCGAGTTGCGCTTTGCGGACAGCGTCGTCGTCGGCCCCAGGAGTTACTCTGGGAAACTGACAATCCCAGAGTTTCAGCCTGACCTTATAGGATCCCTGATTATGAAGGCGGGATTGGAGCCAGCCTGGCCGAAGGGATGGGAGGAGCGCTTCGAAGCCCGCAGCAAGATTATCGCGGTTGTTGCGATGCGCGAAGATCCATCGCAGCCGTCTTCAGCTCCCAACCCTACATCGCTCGACCCCAGCTCAACCGTTGTGCTCACGGATCGCATGCAGCCCGATGGCTCGCTGAATTGGGATGTTCCCACTGGTAAGTGGCACATCATTGTGTTCCGGCAAATCCCGACGCGCCAACCCGTGGCGTTCGCCGCGGGTGCGGGACCGCAGCTTGTTCTGGATCATCTGAACAAAGCGGCGTTCGAAGCGCATGCAGCCCGCGTGGGGAATCCTTTGATTGCAGCCGCCGGACCCGACCTGGGGAATTCGCTTCGCGCCATTTTCTGCGACAGCCTGGAAGTGCAGGAGTACTTGTGGTGGACGGACGATTTTCTTGAGCAGTTCAAAAAGCGCCGTGGATACGATTTGACTCCTCATCTCGCGATCCTGCTCCAACCCGGCTACAACGACCCCTACTCCAGGAAACCTGACGCGCTCCCCTTGTTCAACGTATCTGGCGGCGATGCGATTCGGGAGGATTACTGGAAGACTGTTAACGAACTCATCTTCGAAGGTTTCTATCACCCGTTTGACGAATGGGCGAAACAACACAAACTTCTCTCGCGCGTACAGGCCCACGGCGCGCCTGGTGATGTGCTGAAGCTTTATGGCGATGCGAGCATTCCGGAAACCGAGGAACTGGCCGGCGGAAACACTGTGAACTTTATGAAGCTGGCCTCGTCAGCAGGCTACGATTATGGACGGAACATTGTTTCCAGCGAGAGTTTTGTTTTTGAAGGCAATCCCTATCGCACCACGCCGGAATCGATTAAGGCTAACAGCGATGAGCTGCTGATCTCCGGGATCAATGCAATCCTCTATCACGGTTTTCCTTATAGGTTCGACGATGGGCCCAAGGGGATTGGCTGGTTCCCATTTTGTGAATGGTACAGCTCACAATTCAATGAGGCCAATCCCATTTGGCCGTTCATTGGCAAGGTCAACGCGTATATCACCCGGCTTCAATACATTGCACAGACCGGGACCAATGATCTTCAGGTGGCAATTTTTCGCAGCAGCCTGAGCCAGCTTGATACTGGGCCGTCCCCGGCGTCGGGACAGGTACAGGACCCATTTCCCGCCATCGAAAAAGCGCTCACCTCAGCGGGTCTGAGTTTTGGATTTGTCAATGAAGATACGCTTCTCGGTGGGGAAGCAAAGGACAGCGCGTTTTTCACCAGCGGCGGTGGGCACTACAAAGCCCTTGTAATTCCCCATGAAACGAATATATCTGCTGACTTAGTGAAGAAACTGAAATCGTTTGCCGATGCGCGGGTGCCGATTGTGTTTGTGGGCGGCGCGCCCGGAGCGAGCGCGAGTTTTATTTCTCTCCAACAAGACAGCGAGCAGGTTAGCGCAAGACTTGCTGTGATTAGCAACGCTTCAAGCTCGGAGATGTCCTCAGATGCTGTGGATGCCGCCTCACGGCTGGCTGCGCTGATTTCACCGCAAGTGAAATTTGATTCCTGCGACGTGCTTCCCTTTCTCAAGAAAACGATCGGCACAACAAGATTCTACCTGCTTACTAATCCGAACTCGACCAACGCCAACGCGGTGGTTGAATTCAACGAGAGTGCTGTGCCGCAGTTATGGGATCCATGGACGGGCGAGGTGCATGGGACAACATTCAGCCGGAAGAATGGGCACGTGAGTCTCAGCCTGGCGTTGCCGGCATTCGGATCGGAGCTGATTGCGTTCAACAACGAAAGCCACGCGCCCCTGCCTGTGCCAGCGCAATGGACGGAGCAGAAACGAGAGAATATCGGTACGGGTGGGTGGAGTGTGGACGCCGTCGGTAACTCGGAGAAGGGTGTTGGCGTTCATGCGTATGTGGATATGGCAGAGCTGAAAGACTGGCTCAGCGTGCCCGAACTCCGCACGTTTTCAGGGGCCGCAACTTACACTGCCCATGTTTCTGTATCGCAGGACGAACTCAACCACGCCGGGCGAGCGGTTATCGAATTGGGAGAGGTGAAAGATGCAGCTGACGTCAAGGTAAATGGCGTCGATGCCGGACAGCTCGTTACCCAACCCTTTTCACTCGATATTCGTCCACTACTGCATTCCGGGGATAATGTTCTCGAAATTACCGTATCGAACTCTCTCACCAATTATGCAAGCACCGTGCAATGGCCGAAGAATTGGTTCGATACGATGCCCCATTACCCACCCATCTCTTCCGGTCTTCTTGGACCGGTTGTGCTGAGGTACGAGAAGAGCGCTTCGCAATGAATCTAGTGAAGCGCGCATGTTGCACAACTTAAGACAATCGCACTCCGAAGGTTAACCTCATTCCAAATTGACGCGTGAAAAGGAACAGAACACCGATGCATAAACGAAGGGATTTTTTGAAGGCGGTTGGAGCAACAGCGGCTGTTGCGCTCATCCACCAGCACACGGCAGGCGCAGAAGTCAGCGGCAATACTGAAACCGAGATACAGTTTACTTCCCAGCACATTGATCTCGTGTTATCGCCTACCGCGCCGGAGTTCGTGTCTCTGAATGTGGATGGCCTGGGCAAGGGGAGACGGGGCGTAAACATCGTGGGTTCGAGCAAGTCAACGGGCGGCTACAGAGCATCTGTCTCCGACTCACGTGGCGCACGGCGAGTTGAATACCGCCCGGCAGCAGCGCCCAAAGATTCACCGGCCGCATGGACATTCGGAGTCAGCGGCTCGCGAATTGTTCTCACTTCCAATTGGTCCGCTGAATTCGCGCCCTCACCAATCGTTTTCAATTTCGATCTGAAGCAAGTTCATAGCACAGTGCTCGGCTTAATTCGAAAGGACAAGCTGCTGGCGCTGCCTGCGCTGATGCACTTTCCGGGACAAGGGTCCCTGCGACTGACCTCCAGTGTCCCCGACGCCGGGCTGGCCTTTACCTCCCGCCGCACCGCGGGGGCTCACTCACGCTATGAAGAGACTGCCATGCTGGCGCTCTCCCCAGCCTCAGCAGAACAGCCGCGCATTATCTACACGCTCGACGCGACCGCAATTTATCCCCATATACGGGGCATCGAGAGCGATGCGCGCTTCGATCCATTCCGTCGCAACTGGCTCAACATACTGCAGCTTAATCCGGGGTTTCCGGCGCTTGCGAACAATACGGCCAGCGACACTTGCGGATTTGCCTACTATGAGTACGCGGACATTGCGGCCCTTACGCCGCCTCTGGCCGACGGCGTTTCCGCGCTGGATTTGATACGACAGACTCTGGATAGAATTCTCGCTGGAGCAGCTGTCTATGGCATGCCTGGGTACGACACCTACTACACCTTCGTCTCCTCTGACACCTGGCCGTCCTTCATCATTTCTGCTGCGAACTGTGTTCGTGAGGGCAAGATGGATGCGTGGCTCAAGGAGAACTACTCCGGCATTCGCGGCTGGGCTGAAGCAATGCTCGCAACCGATACCGATGGGGATGGGCTCGTCAAATTCGGCATCAGCGGCAATTCAGATGTCTGGAAGTTCAACCGCGATGGATCGCCTCAGTTCAGGCCATCCAACTGGTGGGATGACCTTGGGTTTGGCCACGAAGACGCATATGCGAATGCGCTTGCCTACCGTGCGCTGGGCAATATGGCGATGATGGCGAAGCAAGTGGACCGAGTCGATGATGCCACGCGCTACCTGGCGGTTGCGGAAAAGCTACGCGCAGCCTATTTCAAACGCTTCTTTGATTCGGCCACGGGGATACTGGGAGGATGGCGCAGTGCTGACGGACAACTCCACGACTACTATTTTCTCTGGGTCAACAGCATTGCCATCCATTACGGCCTGATTGAACGGCCGCAGGCAAACGCCATTATGGACGCACTAATGGCCAAGATGAAGGAGGTTGGCTTCAAGAACTTCTCCCTGGGTCTTCCCGGCAATCTTGTATCTGTTGCGCTGAAGGATTGCGCCAACATGCACGGCGTGGCCCGTTGGGGCTGCGGTTCTAAACCGGATAATTCCGACGCCTTCCAGATTTACGAAAATGGCGGGGCTACAGGCTCCTTTGCCTTTTTTACATTGGCAGCCCTCTACGACCTGGGCCGCAAGGGGGAGGCCGACGAAATTCTATTTCCCATGCTCGACGCTTACGGAAAATGCGAATTCGAGGGAAGCAATGCACACGGTTACTCCGCCGATTGGAGGATGTGGGATGGGACATTCAAAGGTTATGAAGGTTTCCTGGTGGACAATTACTACGCATTGCTGGCGGTTCCGTTGAGGCAGGACGAGACACGCTGGCGAGACGGCTTTCGTCCGGCAGTCATTTTGTAAATGTGAACCAGTTAATGTTGAACAAGTGATCGCTCGCGTCTCCGCCCCAGCCGCGAGCGATGATAAATAGATCGTGAGTGCCACTGATCTTCTTCACGGCGCCGGTTCTGATCACATAATTTCTTTTTTCGGCCCGTAAATGTGATCGGGACCGCTCCAATCAAGAGGCCATCGAATGTATCAAGCCGGAATTCTACCTTTCCTTCCTTTAAGGCAGGATTCTCGCAACTGAACGCAATACGGTACCCGGCGGGCCCATCAGCGAAATCCATATGGTTGAAGCGCAGAAATCCACCGTTTTTCATTTTGAAGTGATAGTCCTGGCGAATTCCCTGCTCTTCGTCTGCGCCGCTGCGTGAGTTAAATTCCTGCGCCTCTCGTTTGTAGGGAGCGTACGCATCGAGAACGAAATTGATGGGGCCGTATACCACTCCGCGATCGGTGTTGGGGTCGATGATGCCCAACGTACCATCCTGGTGGACATTGACTTTGGTGATACATACGTGCCGATGGACTCCGTCGTGACTATCCTTCTGATAGGCAAGATACAGCTGGCCTTTGTACCACTCCAGTCCCTGGTGTGCAGAAGACGCGTACTTATGCTTAAATCCCTGCTCATCCGGGTTGATTTGAATATCCTGGAGCACTGCCGGATGCGTATACGGACCGAGGATGTTGTCGGCAATGGAGTATTTGATTTGTGGCTTGGGGATCTTATCTTCGCCCCACATTCCGCCGTTCGAATAAGTAAGATAGTATCGCCCCTTGATCTTCGTGATAATGGGCGACTCCACGAAATCGTCCGGGGCCTGAACCTTGATGATTGGCCCTGCTAACTCGATCATGTTCGGTTTGAGTTTGACGATGTCGACCCCATTCCAGCCGAAGTACAAATAAGGCACGCCGTTATCGAAGATAACGCTCGGGCTAACGAGCAACTTACAAGTCACGCCTTTTGCGCCCTTAGCGACTAATGGATGTCCGAGCGCATCCGCATAAGGTCCGGCTGGATTGTCGCTGACCAGAACTCCAATCTCATAATCGAACGGTGCATAGGCATAGTATTTGCCGTTGGCCGCGATTCCTGCGTCTCCATCCCACAAAGCGTTGCCTTTTGCCCAGCCCACATCGAGGATGCTGAATATGGAGCCGTGGTCAACCCAAGTGCGAAAGTCTGTGGTGCTCTCCGAATGGTAGTCGTACATGTTGTCCCACATGTAGCCTCGTTCGAACTGTTCTGAAACAAGGTCGTGCGTGGTAAACATCCACAATTGGCCCTTGATGTGATGAAGTGTGGGATCGGAGTTAAACAGATAGTTGGGGCTCAACATACTGTCTGGCCAGACAAGCGCACACAAACCTGCCAACACCGACGCGGCTAGCAGGGCGTGAGGGAAAAGCCACTTCCGAATTGAGGTAACTAATTTGTATTGGCCCACGTTTTGCTCTACCCCCCGCGGGATACTGTGCGCCAGAGCCTACGTTATCTAACTCAATTTGAGACTCGGATTGATATTCTCGCTCCGGCAAACGGCGACAAGGATCCCTCCGCCACAATAAGTGGAACCGGGTGCGACATATGACCCGCTACGCCTACACTGGTGTTACAGTCAGCCAGTGGCTGTTGTCGAAGGTTCAGGCGCCTTTATGACGCCGTTTCCGCCGCTACGCGCACTACCAGCTTTCCGAAATTCTTGCCCTTGAGCAGACCCATGAATGCCTCAGGCGCGTTCTCCAGTCCGCTCACTACATCCTCGCGATACTTGATCTTCCCCGCTTCGAACCATTCCTTCATCTGCTTCCGGAACTCCGGAAAGTGCGATCCATAATCGTCAAAGATGATGAACCCCTGGACTCGGATGCGCTTCTTCAACAAGGCCGTCATTACCTGCGCGGTTCGGGACGTGGGTTCAGCCGCCGGGTCGCCGTTGTAGGTGGCAATCAGCCCGCACAAGGGAATCCGGGCACGCGCATTGAGCAGGGGGAGGACCGCATCGAAGACCACCCCGCCGACATTCTCGAAGTACACATCAATGCCTTTCGGGCACGCCGCCGCGAGATCTTGTTTCAGTGTCGGACTGCGGTGATCAAGGCAGGCGTCGAATCCAAGCTCCTCGACCGCGTAGCGGCACTTCTCCGTTCCGCCGGCAATGCCGACCACGCGGCAATCCTTCAGTTTTGCAATCTGCCCTACAACAGAACCCACAGCACCTGTTGCCGCAGCAACCACGACTGTCTCGCTGGGCTTCGGCTGTCCAATATCCAGCAGTCCGCTATATGCGGTGAATCCCGGCATGCCCAGCACGCCCAGCGCGTAGGAAGGGTTGGCGGGGTTCGCTCCAAGATTCAAAATGCCCCTGCCGTCTGAAATCGCGTACTCCTGCCAGCCATTCTGGCTCAGGACCCAGTCGCCAACAGCAAACCCCGGCAAGTTTGAAACCTCAACCTGGCTCACGGTTGTGCCCACCATCACTTTTCCGATACCCACGGGCGGCGCGTAGGACGGCGCGTCGCTCATTCGCCCGCGCATATACGGGTCAAGAGACAGATACATTGTCCGTAGAAGCATTTGTCCTTCACCCGGGGATTGGAGTGCTTCTGTCTCCAAGCGAAAGTCTGAAGTTACAGGCGCCCCAACGGGCCGCGATGCGAGGACGATCTTTCGGTTTGTAACTTTGCTCATACGCAATCCTTTCCTCTTCTCTGGTTGAGCCGGCTGGTGCAGCGAATATCACATGGAGGGTAGCCGCACGGGTAGACCAATCTTCAACCGGCGAACGCGGAAGAAGCCAATTCGACTTCTGAATCAAGCTAACCGATTTCGCCCGCCAGTCGACGCAATTATCCCATTAGGGTAGCGGACCAGAACGTTCGGGTCGTAGAGAGGCAAAAATATGCTGGATTCTCGTTGGATACGTTGATATGCAGTTGCCGCTTCCAAAAGACTTTCAGCTATCCCAAGTGGAGGACCGACCAGGTTTTCATACATCATGGCACAATCACCGATCATTACAACACCTGCGTCGGTGTCCACGCTATAGACCATCGAGCTTCTATGATGCACTCCTGCCCACCACGCGCGGATTCCAGGGCACACTTCTTCTTCGTCCTCGAGAAGATGGACTCTGTGCTGCGCCTCGAACAACAGGTACTTGAGAACGGCATCGGGAATAAAGAAATCTCTTGATCCGTGGGATGAATTCGGTCGCGCAATAACATCATCGATCCAACCGCGTCGAGACAGGCAGATTTTGGCCTTGGCGAACATGGGGATGTTCGCCGTTGCATAGGATTGAAGGGGCGTCAGGAGGACATAATCGACATCCGCAGGATTGACGCCGATTGCTGCAAGAGCGCGTTCGGGGCGTTCCTGCTCACTGCGAATCATTTGACAGCGCGGTCCGGCGAATGCGCTCCAGGCACTATTCAGCTGAGAGATATCTGATGGGGGTCCCGTGTTAATGATCGCGGTAATTCCATTACCACGCAGGACGACCATATAGAAGTGTAACTTGACCCATTCGTTCCAATGACTCATCCAATACACTTCTGGACCCGGAACTTCGGCTTCAGCCATTTTTAGTGCCTGGACCGAATAAGTCATCCTTGTCATGCCTTTCTAACTCCTAAATCGTCAGCATAAGTCAATTGCGGCCGCACTAATGGAGGATTTGCCGGTTAAGACTGCGAGGCCCGACGCAGCTCATGGCGCGACGCAGGTGAAGTTGGCGGCGTCGTTTGTATCGCCCGAGCCTGAATATTTTGCAACCTTTGGATAGGCGCAGAGCGGCCGGGTGAATGCGGCTTTGGGCGCGCCGTTCGGTCCTGGTTCAAAATGTGTGGCGATTACATCTTCAAGAGGCGCGCCTTTCTCGACCCAGTTTTCAAGCACATCGAAGAGGCCGTACTTCGGCCCTATAGCGGCCTGGCCGCCGTACTGCCCGAGACTGTTCGCGCCTGGGCCGAGGCCACAGTGCTCCATGCCGGGCACCATATAAAGACGGGCGAAGGTCGCGGTTTTGTCGGCGCCCATCTGTTTCTCCACGCTTTCAAAATAGGCAACGCTGTTTCCCGGAGGGACGGCAGGATCGTCCCAGCCGTGAAAGATGATCAGTTTTCCGCCGTGCGCCGCAAACCGGCTTAAATCAGGATTGACCGCATCGAGGTTGGCGGAATTCTTTTCTTTCGATTCACGCAACATCTCGTCTGGATCTGCCGTGAGCAGATTGATTTTTGGATCGCTGGCGACCATGTAGCGGAAATAGTTAATCACATAGCGGATACCGTAAGACGAATTCGGATCCATTCCGATAATCCAGTCTTTCCATCCTGTCTCGTCTCCCATGAATACGCCCGGTTGGTCTGGCCCTTTGGCGTAGAGCAATTTCAGCGTATCGATCTGCGGCTGAGTGAGGCAGTCGAGCTCATCGTCCTGCTTGCAGAGCAACTGCTGGGGATCGAAGTGACACTGCGAGGGATCGCCGATCACGCCATCCTTCACGCCATCGAGCTCGTCGCATGCTGCAAGTACGGCCCGCTGGATGGCAGGGAGCTTGCGATCGGGAATGTAGTCAACGGGATCGCTGAGTCTCTGCAGCATACGCACACCTGCCGCGATTGATGTTGACCACGCAGCCGCCGGCGCGCCCGCCATAATTCCATCGTAGTCGTCGGGAAAGCGTTCCGCTTCCATCAGGCCTTCGCGGCCGCCGTCGGAGCAAGACTCAAAATAGGCTTTATCGGCGGGCTTGTCGTAGTAGGCGTCGATAATTTGTTTTCCCCGTTCGGCCACGAGATGAATGGCGCGCCAACCGAAGTCCTTGACCTTTTCAGGATGCCCAAACGCCCAGGTGGAATCGGTGCCTTCAGCCTGGTGGCCGGCGTCGCTTCCGACCGCGGCAAACCCACGCTTGAGGTAAGGCCCCATCTGCTGGTAATAGAACGTGCCGGCAAATCCACCATTTCCCGTGCCGACCATGTGGCCGTTCCAGCCGGTCACCGGAAGCCAAACTTCAAAACGAATTTTGGAGTCAGGCGTAGGGCGGATCATGCCGGCGACGCGACAAAATGGGGGAAGGCTGTGTTGCCAGCCGGAACTGGTGGTTTCAAAATCGCCCGCTGTGAATGTCTCGGCGAGGGTGATTTGCGTGTCAGCCAATTGGAGGCTTTTGAGGCCTTCGCAATCGGCGGCAAACAAAAGCGAGGATGATGCGAAAAAGAAGCAGAGAAATCCGCGTGCGATCCTGGGCATAGTTCGTCTCCTGACATTAGTAATTCAGAATCCCGATTCAGATTTCCTGGACGACACGGCGGTAAGAGCCGACGCCGCTTGTCCAAAGGAGTTTCCTTAACAGCCTGTCAATAAGTCGCCCTGCCGCCACTTAGATCAAAGACCGCTCCCGTTGTAAATGAGTTTTCAGATGAGACCAGCCACGCAACCATTGCTGCGACCTCTTCAACGCCAAGAAAACGTCCGCGCGGAATACGAGAAAGCATGTACTCGATATGACTTTCAGACATCTGGTCGAATATGGCCGTACGGACCGCAGCGGGAGTTATACAGTTGACGGCAATGTTTTCAGATGCCACTTCTTTGCCCAGCGATTTTGTGAGGGCAATTACACCAGCCTTTGCGGCACTGTAAGCGGAAGCGTTCGGGTTGCCCTCTTTCCCCGCGATTGAGGCAACATTCACAATTCGCCCGTACTTTTGGCGGATCATTGTCGGTAGCACGGCACGACACGACAGAAATACCCCGATCAGATCGACGTCGACAACCCTCTTCCACGCTTCGATTGGATATTCCCAGGTTGGATGATTGGGTCCGGCGATTCCAGCATTTGCAACCAGAATGTCGATTCGCGGATTGTTCTTAGTCGTCTCTTGAAAGGCGCCTTCAACACTGGCGGGATCGGAAACGTCAACCACAACCGTTTCCACTCGTTCACCCTGTTTCAGTTGATTGGCGGCCTCAACCAAGACGGCCTGATTGGCGTCCCAAAGGGTCACGACCGCTCCGCAATCCAGCAATTTTTTCCCAATCGCCAGTCCGATGCCCTGCGCGCCACCCGTTATAATCGCCCGCTTACCCTCAAGATCAATTTTGTTCACTTTAATTCCCCTTGCAGACATGTTACGAGAATCGTGTCATCTCCACCAAAGGCTGCTGATACTCGAACCTCCATCATGGACGAGCTCAACCCCATTTATATATGCCGCTTCATCGGACGCAAGAAATGCGGCAGCACCTGCGATCTCCTCAACACTGGCCAGCCTGCCTGCCGGTATGTGCTCCTCGAGCCTGGCCATCACAGAAGGATCTCTCAGGAGGTCTCTATTCATGTCAGTCACCGCGCCGTGCGGGCAGAGAAGGTTTGATGTAATTCCCTCTTCAATGAACTCAAGCGCCGCCACTCGGCTCAGCATCAAGAGACCGGATTTTGCGATTGAATACGCGGCTTGAAAAGGCGCGGGAAATCGGGATGCTGTGGATCCTATGTGCACCAGGCGGCCTCCGCGGCCTTGCCGGATCATTTGGCGAACCGCTGCTTGCGTGCAGTAGAAGGCTCCTGTCAAATCAACCCCAATCATCCTGTTCCAATCTTCGGGGGTGCATTCAAGAATACTTCCGAACTCAATGATTCCGGCATTGTTTACCAAAATGTCGATGCCACCGAATTGCTCAACGCAGCTCGCAATGATCGCGGCAGCATCTTCACACCTGCTCACATCAGCACAAAGCGCTTCGGCCTTGCCGCCGGCTGCGCCTATCTCTCGAACCGTCTCTTCAGCGCAAGAAATATCTTTGTCCGCGATAAGAACTGACGCACCCTCCTGAGCAAACCGATTCGCAATCCCTTTGCCGATGCCGCGCGCGCCTCCGGTTACTACCGCTATCTTTCCAGCTAGTCGACCGGGTACCGGCTTGATTGTGCCAGGCAGGGTCTTGTTTTTCCGCATCAAGGACTCCGTCATATTGCCTCACTTCCCTCCACAAGCCATGGCGCGACGCGCGATGCATACTCGGTGAGTTCTCCCCGTTCAGTACGATCCATAGTGTGCGAGGGTCTTCTACAGTACTTGGACCGAATAACTCCACGATCCTGGAGTAGTTGCTTTTCTGAAGCAATCAAGAATTCAATTGACTTCATCATGAATTTGAGTAGCGGCAAGAGCGCCTGGTGCAAGACCAACGCACCGGAATCTTTGCCTACAAGCAATCTCCAGATCTCGACGAAGCCAGGACATAGCGACACAGTGGGCATGACGCCTATTGCGCCGCACTCGTAATCGTGCGGTAGATTGACCCCCATATATCCGACAACTGAGTCCATCCCGAAACTCTGAAGCTCCTGAACCATCGCTCCCGCTTCGACCTGGTCAACCTTGATGCACTTGATGTTGGGCGCTTCCTGCTGCAGTTGTGCAAATGACTCCGCGGCGATTGGATAACCGGTTTGGGCCGGCGCGTATTGAATAATTACGGGAAGCGACACCGCCGAGGCAACCTCGAGAATGTGCCGCCGGACTGAATCGGCATTTGGGGCGAGGAAGAAAGGGGGTAGTACCATAATCGCATCAGCGCCTTCCCGCTCGGCAAACTTTGCATCCCTGACTGCCACTTCAGTGGAATGAGCAACAATTGAAATGATTACTGGTATGCGGCCCGCAGCCTGGTGTATCAGCGCACTTGTACATTGGAAGCGTTCCGCATCGGACAGCTTGTAATACTCGCTTGCCAATCCAAACATTGCAACACCTGCCGCCTTGTAGCGAATCGCTATGTCGATCGCACGAAGGAAGCTACCCATATCAATCTCTCCGCCTTCGACAAACGGCGTTGGTAGGATCGGTATGACTCCCTGGATGACACGTTCCATTTGCACTCCGCCAATTACTCCCATGCCCTGAATGGCCCTTTAGTAATACGCTCTGCACTACCAAATAGGCGTCACGCACCTGTCCTCACGATTCTTACCGAAGACGACCGGGTTCAGCCCGTATCCGAAACCGGGTGAGCCCTCGAGCACTAACTCGCCATCCACCGGGCGTGGATCGTCAGATAGCACCCAGTCGCGTGTTGCATGCCGGTAGATATCGAGATACTCAACGAAAGGCGTGAGCTCAGGGCCATTGGAAATTTGAAAGTGATAAGTAGGGCTTCCGATTCCATGACAGATAAGTTTGATATGGTGGGCTTTTGCCAGCGCAGCAATCTTCTTCAAGGAAGTGGGCCCACCCGCTCTGTAAATGTCAGGCTGAACTATATCGACACATCCACCTTCAATCAGCCGACGAAAACCCTCTAGTGTGTATTCGTGTTCCCCGCCGGTGACCATGGTGTCGACGCTCCGACGAATTGTGGCATATCCCTCGTAGTCATCAGGTGGAACGGGTTCTTCGAGCCACTCAATCTTGTATTGGCGAATGCGCTCGTACATCTTGAGCGTGTAGGGAACGTCCCACGCCATGTATATGTCCAAGGCAATGAACGCATCCGGCCCCAGGGTTTCGCGCGCGCGGGCGACGACCTCTTCGTTCTTGCGCATTCCGCTTTCGCCATCGGCGGGCCCGTACGGAATGGCAATCTTCATGTCTTTGATTCCAAGCTCGTGAAGCGCTGTCGGATCGTTTCCCGTGTAATAAGTTTTCAGGGATTGTCGCGTCATTCCACCGAGCAGGTTGTAGACCGGCTGCCCCAATATCTTCCCTTTGGCATCCCATAGAGCAATGTCAATTCCCGAGATTGCGCATTGAGTAAATCCGCCGCGCCCGTAGAAGACAGACGCGCGAGACAATTGCTCCTGTATCAACTCGGTTTGAAAGACAGTTTTGCCTATCACGAGCTTGCCCAATTGTTCATCGATCGCGCTCGCTACAGCTTCGCCCTTTGCTCCGCCCACGAAGCCATATCCAGAAGTACCATCTTCCAAAATCACTTCGACTACCGCGGCAGTCATTTTGCCATACCAGGAAGAGCGTTTTGCCGCATATTCCGGATAGATCGACATTGGATTTGCCACAATGTCTTCCGTCAGCCACGATCCGCCCATCGTGGTTAGATGACACTTGATGCCGGTGATTTTCATTAAACTCAAGCTCCCCGATTTACTTGCACACCTGGATCGCTGATCGCTGCAGATTGTCCTACTGGAGATTGACGACCGGTACGGAAAATGCTGTCAGTGACACCGTATCGCTCCCGAGAGGAGTTGTGCGCGGAAGATCGCCGCCTGTGACCTCGTCAACAAACTGCTCCAATCGTCCTTTGTTACATGCTAGGATCGCGCAGTTCGGTGCCCTGCGTGTAATTCGCCTCCGGTTTATCTAGACCAGATGAGTAACTTACGGGATGTTTGGCCTGTAACATCCATGCCGGGATCGTACTTAGATTAACAATGTTAGGCCGTTGTCGATCGGGTTCGAAGAGTTGCGTTGTGTGGGAATCAATCAGAGAGGAATCCCACGATGTTGTTGCCTTCGTGGAAGGTTCGAGCTCCGCTACGGCCAGCCTGGGATACGGGAGCCACGGCATGCACGGAACAAACGGCGCGTTGAGGTTATTCAAGGCACTCCAGACCTGACCGTGTAATGGCGAGTCTGTCGACACTAAAGGCGTAACAACTACCTGTAACGTCGTGTTTGTTTTTGACACACAGAGGACCTTGTCCCAATCCATATCAATGGTCTGCGGGGCCCTGTTCTTATTGGGCCGCGTGCTTGCGCGCCCGAAAGAAAATGCGATGCTACCCATCGCAATAAGTTGTAGAAGGAGCGGAGCTGTCTTGCCAGTACCCTTGGTTCGCGTCATTCAAGCCATCTCCGCTCCCGCAGATTGCTATTACCCCGTGCGATCTCGCCTGCTCAGAAGTTGATCTTTCCGGCAACCTGGAGAGTTCGAGCATTCTCCTGTACCGAAAGGTACTCGCCGAAGATGGTGGGGGCGCCAAGACTTTGTCCAGGAAATGGCCCAAGGTCCGACTCGTTGAAGAGATTGAACGCTTCAAAACGCAACTGGAAGTTGAAGGATTCGTGGATAACAGTAGTCTTAATCAACGAGAAATCCGTGTTATTCAATCCCAGGCCGGTCATCATATTGTTGCTGGAGTTACCGAATGTTCCCGTGGCGGGTTCGGCAAATGCGGCGGTGTTGAAGGCCAGACCCTTCGCGTGCGGGCCCCACGGATTTCCAACGACCTGAGCGCGAGGATTATCGCTCCCTGTCTCCGATGAGTCACTTGCCGCGGAGATTTCAAAGGGGAATCCAGTGCGTGCTGTAAAGATGCCCGCAGCCTGCCAGCCGCCAATGATTGCATTTAAAGCCGCTGGAGCGTTTGAGGCCACCAATCTGCCGCGGCCGAAGGGCAATTCCCAGATCGGGCTGAACACAAAACTCTGTTTGATGTTATAGCTCTGGGGGCCATAATCGAGGCGCTTATCCCACGCGTACATGTAGCCCTCTGAGTTCTCGGTTCCGATACTCCCATCTGCCGATGCTGTGCCCAGTCCTTTGGAAAACGTATAGTTGGCAAGAAGCGAGAAACCGTGCGAGAAGCGCTTTTCGAACCGCGTAATGAGCGCATGGTAGTTCGATGAGGCTTCGTTCTGATCTTCAAGAACGCCACTAAAGTTGGGATACGGGAAGGTGACCGTAGCATTGGGTCCCGGATTATTGAGGATCCCTTGCGCCGCCTCCATTCGGGCCTGGAGACGCGATCCTGCCGAACCGATGTAGCCAACTTCAGCAACCATATTTCCGGGAAGCTGGTGTTCGATATCGAGGGTCCACTGCTGAACGTAAGGAGTGCGGCTCTTCCGATAAAGCGAGTCGGCCCCTGTAACGCCTGCAACCGGCGTGGGACTTGGCGCTGGGAACAGGGTACTGAGCTGGACCGGGGCGAAGAAGTATGAATCGTCCACTGCTTCGAAGGACGAATCGTAAGGTGCATTCAGCGCGGGAAAGAAGTAATCGTTGTATTCGTCTGAATCGTAGTAGATGCCATATCCAGTCCGAATGACTGTATTGCCAAACGGCCGGTAGCTTATCCCGAGTCTCGGCGACCACGAAGTCTTGGTCGGCTCAGTGATATCTCGCGCGGGCGTGTAGGCAACCAGAGGGCTATTGGCCGCATTGACTGCTGCCATATTGGCCGTCAGGAGCCGGCCGCCGGGAAAAGTCGGGTCAAATATGGATGCGCGATTCTGTTCTTCGCGCATCGGCGCCTGGTAATCGTAGCGAACACCCAGGTTCAGCGTGAGTCTTTTGCTCAGCTTATAGCTATCGTTGATAAAGCCGCCTTCTCCCCAGGAGTCATACCACGCAGTAGAGAGCCCAACATCGTCGAGCGCAGCCAAGGTGTCACCGAGGAGAAAATCTGCAACCGAATCGCCCGCGGAAGTTTCGAATCCGCCTGTATACAATCCAAAGTCTTCAAGCAGACCTCTCGATTCCAAAGACGTGGTTTGTTTATAGCGAATTCTGCGCGCATCGAGTCCAGCCTGCAGCGTATGCGGCCCATGGATCCACGTGATCTGATCACTCAGCCTTCCGTCGGTTGTGAAGTAGAACAGAGGTGAGACGTCTTCACCGCCAACCAGGCTGTAGCCTCCGAAGTAGAAATATGGAGCTCCCCAGTAAAGAGAATCGGTACTGGTTCCTGTGAAAAAGCTCCCGGGGATGTCTACGCTGCCTCCAGCACCGGCTTGCAGCTCGGACATGATTGGGCGATTGACACCGATCCGCAGGTCGTTGATGAAATTGGTGGAGAAGATATGCGTATAGTCGATCGCGATATTCTTGCCCGATTGCTTCTGGACCGATCCGCCGTATGGCTGAACGGACGGCGTTGAGTAACTCTCCTGGCTGGCGGAAAAACGCGCAAAGAGCGAGTCCTTTGCGCCCAGGTGAGCATCGACGCGGAAACTGTATTCGTCGATATTGTCTGGGAAATCCAGAACGGCGACCGTGTTGAGTCCATTTACTTCAGTATTTGTCGTGGGAAACAGACCGGCCGCTATGACCTTGGCGGCTGTGGGGTCGATGGTCGTTATCGTATTGTTAGGAATAGGCGTTACCGACACCGGATAGTAGAGCTGCTGAGCGGGATTGTTACAAACGCCATTCGTGAAGCCGGCGGTGCATTCAGCGCTAAAGTTTCCGCCAAGTTCATCCTGAGTGGGGTAGAGGCCGTACCCGGTAGTAACTGTATGCGAGCGCGTACCTTCATAATCCCCGAAGAAGAACAGCTTGTTGCGGCCATTCACCACGTGAGGGACGAAAACCGGACCGCCGCCAGCAACACCAAACCGGCTATATCTCAGCTCCGGTTTGTATCTGCCCGTGGAAGGATCCTTTGCAGCAAAGTCGTTGATGGCATCGAACCAGTCGTTTCTCAAAAACTCGTACGCCGTACCGTGGAAATCGTTGGTTCCTGATTTTGTTGCAATACTGACCTGCGCCGACGATCCACCAAATTCCGCCGAATAGTCCTTGGTTAAAAATCGGACATCCTGGATGGAGTCAATGGGCGGCGTGAAGGTGAGCGTTTGAAAGCTCGGATCGTTGTCAGAGACGCCGTCAACCAGGTAGCCGTTAGACGCGCCGCGGCCGCCTCCCACGTAGAGGCTTCCGCCCGCCAAGGGACTGCGAAAGGCCGTTTGGTCGCCGTAAACGACTCCGTTTGGATCGGACACCACACCTGGGCTCAGGACCGCAAGGTCGATGAAGTTGCCTGAAAGCAGAGGAAGGTTACTCACTTCCTTGTTGGAGATTTCCTGACTTATGGCGGCCGAATCCGTATCGAGGAGAGCCAGCTCGCCGGTCACCTCTACGGTTTGGGTTGCGGCTCCGGGATGGAGGGTTAAATCGATTCTGAGCGTCTGATTCACCACGAGTTCAGTCGGCGCTGTGGCAGATTTCTCGAATCCCTGGACTTCGGAGGAGACCACATAGAGGCCGGGAATTAAATTGATCGCCGTATAGTTTCCGTCGGATTGGGTTCGAACTGTTGAAACAACGCCCGTCGCCGTATTGAGAACTTGTACCGGCGCGTTGGTGATCGCGCGTCCACCCTGGTCCAGGACAACTCCCACAATGGTTCCGAAGGAAGATTGCGCCTGGCAGACACTGAGGCTGATCGCAAGACACACGACGAACAGCAAGGAACTGCGGACCATTTTCATATAGACCTCCAAGAGCGGGAGACAGAGGGGAGCTGATTCACCGCCGAAATTATTCGTAAGCTTGTGGTGTCTCCAGAAGTTTGTCAAGAATTCACACGGGCAGATCATGGCTTTTTCGGAAATCGAAATTCCCTTCCCTTTGAAGATTTCAGGTTGAACAAAACTCCCCGGTCGATTATTCCTTCAATTTCAAAGGGACCGCAAAGAGCCAAGAGGATACAACGTTTCGCATCACGACTCTGGAGCAAATGGCCGCATCATTCGGATGCAGGAAATGCCAACGACGCGTTTGGATGGTATGCCGAGAGGATGTTTTCGCGAGACCTGAATGAATTTGGAACCGGTCAGCGCTTTATTGGGGGCCAATGCAGACGCTCATTAAGTGTCCAAGAAGTTCGCTTTGCGAAATCTCAGAATCGAAAACCTTGCGGCGATTGGGCTCAAGATTGGGCTATCTAAATAACAGCACTACTCTACCGCCTGCACTTGTACAATTTGCCGGACAAGCCAAAGGAGAAATCGTTCATGGGGAAAGACACGCTGCAAGAGAAGAACAGGGTGACCTTTCTGCGTACGAGCACCGCGTGTGGGTTGGCCCTGGCGACTCTATGGTTCATGGGAGTTAGCTGCTTCGCATCAGAACGGCAGACGTTCGAAACCGACCACTATAAGCTGACATTGGATCGGGCCTGCAACGTCGTCGGCCTGGATTGGAAGACGCCGGTGCTCCAAGTGATTCAGGAGCCGCGACTGGGTGAGAACTTCCGTATCGTTCTTCCCCAGCCCGACAACGAGGGCAACGTATTCAAAGGATCGGAGCAGAAGGCTGTCCGGGTTGAACGGGATCCGCATGGAGTTACTTGCTACTTTGATCAGTTAACTAACGAGCGCGAGACTGTGCCGGTTTCGGTGCAGTACCACATCTCCCCAGTTGCCGACCACGTTGAATTCTCAATCGACGTTCACAACCCAACGGATCGTCCGGTGACGGAGGTGTTCTTCGGCCTGATCGGTGGCCAGAAAGGGATTGGCAACCGGCTTGAGACGCAGTCTCTTATTCCAGGCGCGAGCTACAATTCTGCTCCGGACATTTACTCCAGTTTTCACGGCGCAGTCTTTGGGGGCGACGTTGGAGCTACCTACACTGCGGATGGATTTATTTACCCGGGTTTTAATTTCACGATGCCCTGGATGGAAATTTACAACACGAAAGAAAACCTGGGTCTGTATTACGCGAATCACGATACTGCCGATCGAGTCGCTTCGCTCTATTTCGAACTGCGTCCTTACAATCGGACCGCTGTGGTCAGCGATACCTGGCCACCGGCTTCTGACCTGGCACCCGGAGAGCCAATCGGCCTGACCTTCGGCTGGGCGAACTTTCCATATACGAAAAATGGAGATTTCCACGGCGGTCCGATTGCGCTGCAGGTTCATAATGGCGATTGGCATGTGGGCAGCCATCTTTACAGAGCCTTTTACGATAAGAGCTTCCCCGGCATCCTCAGGAAGCCGGATTGGCTGAGAAATGAGATGGCGTGGCAAAGCGTGGTCCTGGGCCATTATCGCTTTACCGATCTTCCCCGACTGGCGGCTGATGCAAAGAAGTATGGGGTTACGACCTTTGAGATTCTGGGATGGAATGCAGGTAGCGATCCTCAATACACGCCGAATCCGGGGCTTGGCACTGAGCAGGAGTTCAAAGACGCGCTGGCGCAAATCCGGGCGATGGGCGTTCATCCATTGATCTTTACGGATCTTCAGTTTGCAAATACCGAGACCTCTGCATACACGCAAGGCCTCTCTAACTTCGACGTTACCGGAAGGTGGGCTCCCGATCTGCATATCTTCGGCTGGGGCGGCGGAACCATCAGTTCCAGCCTGGGTTTCACCGCTCACAATATGACCCTCGTCAGCCTCTCGCATCCGGAATTTCGACACTACCTCCTGGGACAATTCGATCAGCTTGTCCGCGACGGAGCTGAGGGCTTTCAATTCGATAAGGGGGCTTTGGTCGGGTACCTGGACTTTAATCCGACGGTTCCAGTTTCGCCGGATCGCTCGCTGCCGGAAGGAGTCATCCGGACTTACCAGGATGTGCTGAGCGAGGGTCGAAAAATCAATCCCAATCTCGCGATTGCTTCTGAGAATCCCTGGGATCGGGCGTTTCAATACATCGATGTTTCTTACCTGCGCATGAATTCGATTGACATGCCGTCGACAGTTCTCCGTTACACGTTTCCTGAGTGGACGGCTACCATCTTTGCTGAAAATCCCGGCGATCGCAACATCATGAATAATGGCATGCGGTACGGATTTGTGTGGGCGATGGCGCCGCGCCATTACAGCGCCACAATGGATGACCCGCTAACGCGCCCTCTTTCGGAGTATGTTAGTGAACTGATCCGGATCCGCAAAGAGTACTCCGAGCTGCTATTTCACGGCCGTCTCGATGACACAGAGGGCGCCACTGTAACTACGTCAGGCGACGTTCGCTATTCAGTGTTCGAGGGCATGAACAACCCCAGTGAAAAGGGTGTGGTCGTCGTCAATTATCAGGACAATGCAGCGGAAGCGACGGTCAGCGTTCCCGGTGCAAGTGAGGCCAGAGTCCTTATTCCATTTCAACCCGACACAACTGTGCAGTTGCCGGCGAAGCTTCAGCTTCCAGCCCAGACTTGCGCAGTGATTGTCGTGAACACATCCAAGTGACATCAGGGAAACTTCGCCTACGCTCCACCGTGGCGCGCAGGCAGGTCCTGGTCAGACGTTGGATGATCGCGCGAGGATTGTATGAAGAGAGTTTTCAAACTAGCCATTGTGCTTTTCCTGCTGACTGGACGTGCAATTACCGCACTCTGTCAGACGCCCAGTCTTACATCTCCGGACCTCTGGAAGCCGGAGCATGCTCCTTTCTCCTTCACGTACGATGGCAAATCATCTGCAACATTCCTGAGTAAGTGGCAGGTATCTCAGGAGACCGCGGTTGAGACCAAGGGCGAGCCTCATCGTTATTACTATCGAGATCCTGTTACTCACCTGGCGGTGATTGCAGAGATCCGTCTCCATGCTGATTTTCCCGGTGTAATCGATTGGGTTCTTCGGTTCAGAAATGAGGGCACTTCAGACACGCCGATCATTGAAAATATTTTGCCGCTCGATTGGACCATGGCGGCTTCAACGGGAAACTGTACCCTTCACCACGCTCAAGGCAGCGATGCGGCTGCAGACGATTTCAGGCCGCTGGAGAATCGTCTGGACAATGGTTTTACCCCCTGGGGAAACGTGCACCTTGAATCTATAGGGGGAGATTCCTCCAATGTAAATACATTGCCATTTTTTAACCTGCAATGCGGCGACCACGGAGTGATCGGAGCGATCGGCTGGACCGGGGACTGGAAGGCTGATTTCAATTTTCCACGCGGTGGGACAATCGTCACCATGACGAGCGGGATGAAGAAGACTCATCTTCTGCTCCATCCTGGAGAGGAGATTCGTACCCCGCGTATCGTTCTGATGCATTGGACGGGCGACGACTGGCAAGATTCGCAAAACGGCTGGCGGCATCTTCTCTTTGCGTACTACACGCCACAGGACAACGGCAAGGCAATGAGGGGACCAGTCGTCTTCGGCAGTTGGGGGTCGGAGCCGATCGCCGACAAATTGGCCTATATCCAGTGGGTTCGCGATCAGAAAATTCCAGTGGACGTATACGCCGTCGATGCGGGTTGGTACGGGGCCTCAGCAGACGGCGCAGACAATGGCTCCTGGTGGAAGTATCGCGGCGACTGGTTTCCCAGCCCGCTCTATTATCCGAACGGGATCAAGCCGCTCGGCGATGCCTTGAAGGCCTCCGGTTTTGGTTTTTCCTTGTGGATAGAGCCGGAAGCGGCTATGCCAGGCACCAGGATCGCCAAAGAACATCCGGACTGGTTCTATCGTCCGATTTGGATGTTAGTGACGAACCTTGGCGATCCTGCGGCTCGCATCGGCACGACGAACATGATTTCTGATTTCATTGATGATTATGGAATCACCTGGTATCGGCAGGATTCCAACATGCGGCCGGCACCCTTCTGGGAGCAAGAGGACACGCCCGACCGGATCGGGATGACCGAGATCCGCCATATCGAGGGGCTCTACCAAGTGTTGGATGACCTGCTGGCCCGTCATCCTGGCCTGCACATCGACAATTGCGCCAGCGGCGGTCGCCGCCTCGATATCGAGATGATGTCGCGCAGCTTTGTAGTCTGGCGGACCGATTATGGTTTTGACGACCTGCCGGCTGACCAGGCGCAGACCCAAGTGCTGGCTTACTGGGTGCCGCAAAATATGACCTATGAGTCTTACACCGAATCCAATCCGTGGACGAAGCCGGGGCCATACTCCACACCGGAAAGCCTATATCTCATGCGGTTGGCTTATGACGCCGGATATGGAGTTACTCCTGGGGCCGTGGGCGTTCACAACGACGCCTGGGTCGCATGGATCAAACAAGCGCTTGCCGAGTACCGCGAGGTGGCGCCTTATTTCCAGGGCGACTTTTATCCGCTCTTATCCTATAGCCTGAGCAATGACACGTGGACGGCATGGCAGTGGGACCGGCCGGAACATAAAGATGGCCTGGCAATTGTGCTGCGTCGACCAAAAAGCCCATTCACGGCCATGCCTCTGGGTCTGCGGCACCTGGACCCGAATGCTATGTACGAGGTAGAGGTCCGCACCACTTATGAGAAGGGTCCCGTCAAGAAAATGAAGGGAAGCGAATTGGCTCGGTTGCAGGTTCAACTGAATCATGCGCCGGATTCTGTAATTATCTTTTACCGGCAGACTACGGTTACCGACTAACTCGGCAAATGTTGATGAGGGGCCAGGCGCCCCTCAGACCTGGCGTTGCAGTACAACCGGCCCAAGGAGGCCCGAAGGCAATAACTCCGGGCCCTTCCCTGTTTTCTTCCGGTCCTCGCAAATCGGACATTGAGCGTCATCGTAGTTTTTCGGCAAGACAGGCTCGTACGTTGGAACGTTAGTGACTGTAAGGCGTTCGTCTCTTGGCAGCTTTCCGTCGCCAATCAGCCGGTTCGGCCATAGGTTTACAACTTCGATTTCTAACTCGTTTGCTTTCTCCAGCACGGCATCACCGATCGCAACTCGCCATGGCGCCGTCCAGACCACGCCAAGATCTTTTCCGTTCAACCGCACCTGCGCCAAGTTTTTGACCTCTCCTAAATCGAGGCATAGAGGTTCTTGAACCCCATGTGGCAAGTCAAAACTCTTCTTATAGGTCGCCGTTCCGCTGTAATAGCGAATACCCTCCTCGGGGCGCTTCGACCAATCTTCCAACTGTTCAAAAGTCACTTTCTGTGGTCCGCCCCAAGCTGGATCAAAACTAACTTCCCACGGTCCGGCTAATGTAACGACGTCAGTTACGCTGGCGAAATTTCTTTTGCCGGCCGCAGACAGAGTTACATCGGAATCTCGCCGGAAGACAACAAAGAAACTCTGGCGCTGCTCGAACCGCATGGGTACTATCGTCCGACCATTCTCTTCGCGAAACGCATCCAGCTGTCGCACGGAACCGGATACAGCATCCCACAGCTCGGGCGCCCTTCGCTCAATGCGAAAAGTAATTTCCAGGTCTAACTGCCGGTCGCTCAAGTTCGCAATGAAGTAAATATCCTCAGAGGCAGAACGGCGGTGGATCCAATCCAACTGGACATCGCCCGGTACCCCCTTCAGCTCAATATCGGGCGCGAGCCGGTCGGCGTTTATGACTTCTTCCAGCGTATTACCCCAAATCACCCTGCCATTACCGACTGTTCGCATGCCTGATGCAGCTGTGTCAGTTCCCCAAAGCGCATCCGCCAGCTGCTTCACCTGCTCATCGCAATGCGGATAACCCGTCAACCCTGGGGCATGACTCGGACGTGCTCCAAGGAGGGTGGCTCCGACCTCAACCAGCTCACTCAACTTCTTCACGACGGCCGGCGTCATCGTCTCCCCGACGTTATCCGGTATGACGAGATAGCGGTAGCTCATGCCATCCGGTAGGACTACACGGCCGTCCTTTACAGTGGCCCGCGTCAGCAATGCTTGTGCGTTGATGGTATCGAAGTCAAAACCGAAGATAGGCTTGCGGTCGATTAATACAAAGTTGGGAATGGCTTCTCCGCTGAAGTAAAGAATATCGGCCGTGAACATTCCCTGCCCAAGCATATATTGGCATCGCGCCAGGTAAGTCAACCACGCGTGGCTTTTCTCCCACCAGGTAATATTCCGGTCAAAGTGAGTTCCGGTGTGTTCCCACTGATATCCAGGTTTCGCATGTAAGTCGACCTGATGAACATAGAAGCAAAGAACCTGCCGGTTCAATCCCGTGCAAAATGCCCTGTCTCCATACGGTTTTAGAAAGAAGGGGTACTCGGTCCAGTCGTCATTGAAACTGGTATAGGACTCTGCCTGGCAAAATGGTTTGCCATAAATGTGAGCAGCGGTGGCAGCCTGGCGAACGGAGCCATAGTTGCACACGGGAAAGTCGAATTCGGCACTGTGAAAGAAGCTGGAAGAGACACCTTCTTCAAGCCCATCCGGGAAAGTATAGCCGTATCGCGAGGCCCAAAACTCCGCCATAGGAATGGAATTGGTCCCTTCGCATTCAAGGCCGTCGATATCTTGAGTGTAAAAAGGACCGCCCGATTCAGGATGCGTCCCGAGGCCGTTCTCGTGCGACAGCTCAGTAAGTCGTCCGTAATAGTTTTCGGCGACGAGGTCGGCCAGCGTTCGCCGGTAGTCCCACCGGAAACGCTCTGTAATTTCGTTATTAGTTACGGTCTTACCCGCCAATGCCGGGAGATAGGGTATTGGATCGTATCCTCGACGGGTGCGAAAGTCTTCAATGAAGCTGGCCGTCCAAGTGGGGTTTCCAATTTCCCAGCTATCGATATGCGTGTACTTCAGCGTGCTTCCTGCCAATGGCCCCACATCCTCAATCAGCTTCTTCCCTGTTGCTGCGAAGTGACGGTCCATTGCCGCCGAACTTAAGGGATCAATCTCCCAGGAAGGTTCGTTAGGAGTGGAGGTTTCACTTAAACGTTTTTCCGCCAGAGTGTATCCAAAGCGCAGGATCGTCCAGGTACCTTCCGGTACTTCCCACTGCAGTTTTCCATCGCGAAATTTGCCCGTTACATCTATCGCCTCGTGGGTATTCCACAGCCCGTCCACGCCTACACGGCATGCAAGTATTGCAACGTCGCGATACCAGTTCTGTTGATCCGGAGGCCTGGTTGCACCCGTGACGTTGTAGACTTCTTTCAGCGTGGGTTCGGGCAATGTGGCGTCCCATGCGCGACGCCCTTCGACTATTGTTTCGGTCAATACCAGAGCCTTGATTGCATCCTCCGGGCCCACCCATGGGCCTCCGGCGTTCCACCCGCTGCAGAGATTTACTCCCATTTCAATTTGGAGGCGCGCAGATTCCCGCACGGCGTGGCGGAAATTGTCTCTCCATGGATCACTCATGAACCGATAGCCCTTCGGGGTGAGGGGACCACCTTCGCCTGCATCGAAGAGGAGAACGCCTGAGATGCCCTGCTTCTTCATTTCTTCAAGATCATTTGTGATGCCCTCTTTGCTACTCGCACCATCAAGCCACCACCAATAGGCCCAGGGTTTCGATGCGGCCGGAGGGCGAAGGAAATCCTTCTCCACGAGGAGCCCGTTCTCCGATGACGAGGGCTTGTTATCCAGCGACATTGCTGGAAGCGCGCGCGGCATGATGCCAAAAGCAAGCCCCGACTTGAGAAAGTTCCGGCGCGTTATTTCGTGCCATACTCTGCTCAAGCCGCCCGGAACCACAGGAGGTTGGTTTATCGAATCATCCTTCGATCGCATATTTTGAAAATCCTCGCTGGATCGGGCCCTGCACCTTCAGCGTCACAGTTTGCCATATTCGACAAGTACCATCGCAAAGACGTCGAACGCTGGAATGTGGAACTGAACATACGGTCCGGCTTCAGTGAAAGTGATTTCTTTCTGGTCTGGCAAACGAAGGACCCGCTTGGCTTTGCCGCCGTCGGGGATTTGGACGCGGACCGTTGCGTCGACGGGAACGGCCGGCGTCTCTTCCTGCATATTGAGAAGTCCAACCAGCAATCGCTGGTCTTGCTCCTGGCGGTAGACAGTGATTTCAACCGCGGGGTTGGCATCCGCTTCGAATTTGTACGGTCCGGGCAGCGCGGTGTGGAGTAAATGACGAACGAGAGCGCCAGCTGCCGCGCCGGTGAGCTTCTCGATTGGGGCAGCTACCCAAATCGCTTTCCCTTTACCGAATGAATTGACCACAATGGCAGGGTCATTACCCGCCACAAGCGCAGGTGGGTTACTCCAGATTTGAGCGAAGTGAGCCCCGATTGCGTAGCCCTCATCTGGAGTTACGTAGGGCAAGGTTACAGTGCCGAGTACCTCGGCGCCCGCCTGACTCTCGGCCTTCACCATCGAGCCTGGAAACGAAGCGTGTTCCTGCGGCCAAATGAGCCTGGCCACCTCGGCGTTGTTGGGCGCGAGATAGGTTATCGATGTTCCGAGCCAGCCAACATAGCGGACGCCTAGTACATCCTCAAGGAGAAATTTCGGGGATGGCTGATCGACGATCTGGAGAGAGGAAGGACCACTGGCGTAGAGGACGCCGCCGCTTCTGACAAAATTGCGAAACACCTCCGCCTGATCGGGAGTCATTTCCAGGACATTTGGAACAATGACCGCGCGATAACGCGACAACTGATCGAGAGTCACATTAGTCACGACTCCGTAGGGAATGTGCGCCTCTCTCAAAATTCGCGCTGCGCCGATAAGCGCATCCCTGTGGGGCAGCTTCATCTCCGGGACTGCAGGCGCGGGCAGTCCTAAACGCGGACCTCCCTGGGTATGAATCGGCGCGACCATCGCAGCAGGCAATTTGTTGAGCGTGGGATCATACAGCGAAGGCTTATCAAAATAGATTGCCACATCGCCCTGAAGCTCTCCTCCCAGAAATTGTTCGTATGGGTCATGTTGGATGTTGACCTGCGAAAGAAGTTCGTACGCATGGGCGTTGACCCTGCCATTCGGCTTGAATGCGTCGATGAAGAGACAGGCGCCGGAGTGAAAGGCGGGGATGGAGGATTCAAGTAACAACTGCTCGAAGGGCTTGGTCGTCTCAAAATCGCCTAGTCCGATGGTTCGAGAGGTCATGAACTCGAACGGCCGCGTGCGGGTTAGACCGTCATAGGCTTTGCAAACGAGAGAGAACTCCGTAGCTCCGCCATAGAAATCGCCGCTACAAAAATCGGACGCTTCGTTCTGTTCGAGAGAGACGCCGAACTGCCAAGCCTCAAAGAGTGTACTGAATTGGTGGGCGACCTGGATCGGACGTGCCTGTTTGATGGTCTGCGTAACCTGCATGGCGAATTCACGCATCCAGCGCTCGCGAGCTTTTTGAAAGGCGCGCCACGTTGGGTCCGTCCAATCTACGATCCGTGGTGGTTCAGCATTTTCTTCTTTCCAGAATCTGGCCGTGCAGTACGGGCAATAGCAGACGGTCGGCCAGAAAGTCATGTCGGGGAAAATACTCTTGAACTCGTAGTTGCTTACCAATTCGTGCAGGCAAGCCAGGGCGTGCTCGCGATAGGGAGAGTTAATGCACACAGTCCCCATGCGGCTATAGAGAATGGGATCATAGCCGCCTTCTGGAAGAATTCTCCAATCTGGATGAGTTTGGTACGCCCAATCGTCAAACACAAGGCTGTAATATGCCACGCGAGTTATACCTTGGATCCGGCATTGTTCCATAACTTCGCCAAAGTAATCGCGGCCTCGCATGCCCTTGTGCATTTGCCCCAGCTTGGTGCGCCACAAGCAGAGTCCGGCGTGAGAATTGGCATACTGCATAAGTGATTGAAATCCGCCGCTGGCGACGGTCTTCACATAGTCTGCCGCGTCGAAGTCTGTGAGCAGATCATCCCAATC